>JADMIO011851718.1_pt1 | contig 65889 bp, 66 predicted proteins | sample 8958161 | NCBI WGS metagenome assembly JADMIO01 (sample SAMN16585339, study PRJNA669376) | soil metagenome | isolation source: Crop rotation soil | place: USA: Cullars Rotation, Alabama | collected 2011
GCCGCGACTTCAAGTCACGTGAATTCCAAGCTTCGGATCCCACTGTGCTGGAAAGGGCGCTGCGCACCTTGCATTCCATCAGCGGACGCTACCCTGGCTACACGGATGACGGGTCGGCTCTGCATTCAATTCTGGAAGTCTCCGAACTGCTGCGGGCATCGGCTTGCGCTGTAATCTCGCCCGACTCAACCGACATCACGCCGGAGTGGATGGAGCGGCTGCTGCGGCCCGTCAGCCGCGATGGCTTCGACCTCGCCACTCCCATTTACCGACGGCACAAGTTTGACGGACTGCTGATCCGCAATCTGGTGTATCCCATGACGCGGGCGCTGTTTTCGCGAAAAATCCGGGAGCCTTACCCGCCCGACTTTGCATTTTCCGGACGCCTTGGCAGTCAGCTGCTTGCCCAGGACATCTGGAATCTGGACCCGGTGCGTTTCGGGCCGGAAATGTATCTGACGGTGATGGCGATCACCGGAGGTTTTCGCGCCGCGCAAGTCTTTCTTGGGGAACGTACCCGCACCGAACATGCGCCGGCCGACCTGGTGCGGGCCCTACGCCGCACGGCAGGCGTGCTCTTCTGGTCCCAGGAGCAGACCTTTCCCTCCTGGAGCGCCGCCACCACCTCGGAAGCGATCCCCACGATCGGGTGCGAACACGAAATCAACCTTGAGCCGCTGCGCCTCAACCGCAAGCGTCTGCACCAGATGTTTCTGCGCGGCGTGGCCGACCTGAAGCCACTGCTCGAAACCATTCTGTCGCCGGGCACCTTCGGAGATCTGCAGCGCGTGGCTTCGCTGCCGGAGGAGGATTTCAGGTATCCGGATGATCTATGGGTGCGGACGGTGTACGAGTTCTCCGCTTCGCATCACCAGGCGATCATCAGCCGCGACCACATCGTGCAGGCGCTGGCCCCTTTGTATCGCGGCAAGGCTTACACCTTCGTGACGGAAAACCGCGAAACCACCGCGGAAGAAATCGAAAAGAACGTCGAATCCCTCTGCCTCACCTTCGAACAGCGGAAGCCCTCGCTGATCGAATCGTGGAGTGGCGGAAAGTGAGGACACTATGTGGGAAATGATTGCGGGAGAACTGGCCCAGACCACGAAGGAGATTGCGCGCAATATTGCGCGCTTCCTGCCCAATCTAATGTTGATGCTGATCATCGTGCTCATCGGGTGGGTCATCGCCTATGCGCTGAAATATGCGCTGCGGAGCATTCTGCGGCTGGCCAAATTTGACCGCCTCTCGGAGAACGCGGGCGCCAGCAAGCTGCTCAGCAACTCCGCCCTGCCCACGCCCACCGAATTGATGGGACGTCTGGTGTTCTGGCTGACCTGGCTGGCGTTCCTTCTGGTCGGCATGAGCAAGCTGGGCATCGAGGGGATCGACGAACACATCACGCGCTTTTTTGTCTTCCTGCCGCGGCTGTTTACGGCGCTCTTTATTTTCTTTTTCGGACTGCTGGCGGCGAGCTTTTTTTCCCGCGCTGGCCTGCTGGCGGCGGTCAACGCGGACCTGCCCTCGCCCCGGCTGATCAGCATCACCATCCGCACCCTGATTGTGGCATTTGCCTTGTCCATGGGTTTTGAAGAGCTTGGCCTGGGCCAGGAAACCGTGCTGGTGGCTTTCGCAATCGTCTTCGGGGCCCTGATGCTGGGGATGGCGGTGGCTTTCGGCCTGGGAGGCCGCGACCTGGCGCGCCAGTATCTGGAGCGAAAGTTCGTGCATTCGGAACCGGAGCAGGAGCGGGAAGACGAACTCTCCCCGCTCTAGGCTTCAGCTCTTGATGCTCTTCGAACTCTCGTCCCACCAGACGGCGCTCTTGCGGAAATACGATTCGTTCGCCATGTGACACGCCAACGCCGCGTGGTGACCAAAGACGACATCCTCCACCGGCGCTTTGCGGCTGCGAACGGACTCGAAGAAATTCCACAGATGGGGACGCGTGTCGTCCATGCTGGGTCCGACGTACGAAGTGCTCTCGACGATCGGGCTATGGCCCGGCGCTGCATCGTGCTCGGCGTGCCATTGTTTCACGTATTGCTCCCGCAAATCTTTGGGGAAGCTGAATGCGTAGTAGATGGGTGCGTCGTCCACGCCCGCTTGCGGAGTGAATGTAACGGTGGTGCTGTTTACATCCATTACCCCTTTCGACCCCATGAGCCGATAGCCCTGCGGCGCGTCGGTTCCGAGATTGAGCCGCGCATAGACGGAGAATTTTCCGTAGTCGAAAAGCGTGGTATGGACATCGGGCATGTTGCGTCCATCTTTCCAACGCAAGATGCCGCCCATGGCCATCGCCCGCTTGGGCGGATCCGTAATGCCCAGCATAAAGTGAGCGCCGCTCATCAGGTGGACCAGCAAGTCACCGGCAACCCCGGTTCCGTATTCTTTCCAGCAGCGCCAGCGGGCGAAGACCAGCGGATCGAGAGGGCGCTTCGGCACATCGCCCTGCCAGGTATCCCAATCCAGGGTCTGCAGAGAAAGATCCGGCGGAGGAGGATATTGCCACGCCCCGCTGGGCGTATTGCGGCCGATCCAGGTCTCAACCAGCATGATGTCGCCGAGAACGCCCTGGCTGAGCAGTTCCTTCGCCTTGGCCAGAACCTGCGAACTTACCCGTTGCGAGCCCACTTGCACCAGGCGGCCCGATTTCTGCGCGGCCACCACCATGGCCACGCCGTCCGCGGGCGAATGCGACATGGGCTTCTCGCAGTAAACGTCCTTTCCCGCGCTGACCGCGTCCATCACGACTTTCTTGTGCCAGTGATCGGGAACGGCGGCGATGATGCAGTCAATCTCTTTGTTGTCGAGAAGGTCCTGGTAGCGGCGCGTCGTCGGGAGGCTGGTGCCGGCGATTTCCTTTGCCAGTTCATGACGCCCATCGTAAAGATCGCAAGCCGCCGCGCATTCGACGCCGGGCAACTTGACCGACGTATTCAGCAGGCCATTCCCCTGCATACCCACGCCGATGATTCCGAATCGGACCCGGTCGGCAGCGGCCATCTGCGGGGAGGCAAATGCCGGTACGGGATCGAGCAGGATGGTCTTGACCGCGAGGGATGCACCTGCTGCCGCCACTCCCGCTCCCAGAAATTCGCGGCGCGAGAAATTGCTCTTGCCCATGCTGCCTCCTGAAATCTTTATTGCTTCTTGACCATCTTTACCGCGATTTCCTTAAAGTACACGCCGTCCTTGTCGCTGTGGTTCTGCAAGCCGATATAACCTTCGTTGGGGCGCGGTCCGCGCTTCGGGGAGCCATGGTCGTTCAGCTCATCCTCCCTGGAGGTGGGCGGCACCGGATCGCCCTCGGTGTAATCGGTTACCTTGATTCCGTTGACCGTGACCCGGGTGTGCGGCCCGTCGAGCGTCACCTCCATGGTGTTCCACTCGGGGCCGGGTTTGCCGGCGCGTGCCATGGCTTTGGTAAAGGAATAAAGAACGCCGGTCACGTGATAATCGTCGGGGACATTGTCAATCTGCACTTCGTAGCCGTAGTTCACCGGCATCCAGGCCTCGCGAGGTTCGAGTGGAATGCGGATATAAAGCCCGGAATTGTCGTTCTGGTGCTCCATCTTGAAGACGACGCGGATGACGCAATCGCCAAGCTTACCCCCGGTCCAATAGAGGAGGCCCATGCCACCCTTGGTATGCATGAGGCCGTCTTCAATGACCATCTCTCCCGGCCCGACGTGTTTCCATCCGGTCAGAGTCTTGCCGTCAAAGAGCTGCTTCCACTCTTCGGTTTGTGCGCTGCCAACCCCGGTCAGCAGCAATACGAACAGGCCTAACAAGATGCTGAGCTTTGCCATAGTCATTTCCTCTCCGGCACAGGACTATACACCAAGACTGGGATGCCAAAGTGCAGAGGTAAGTCCTTTTTCCTGAACAATTGTGCGGTACTGTTCTGGTTACCGAAGAGGCCAAACGGGCCGCAACATGGGCGGAGAAAGACGCATCCAAAGAGTTATAATTACGATACTTCCCGCGGAAGTGACGCTCCTTCCCAGAAGCTAAATTCGATGTCCATGAAAACCAAAGCAACTATCCTGATTTCATCCGCCATTGTGCTGGTCTTCACCGTGCTGGGGGGACTCGACGCGGTGCGCGCGGCGAACACCAACGACGGAGCGTATCGCCAGCTGCAGGTGTACAGCGAAGTCCTCTCGCGGGTGCGCGGCGATTATGTGGAAGATCCGAACCTGCCCCTGGTCACGGACGGCGCTCTCCATGGCCTGCTGGAGTCTCTCGATTCCAACTCCAGCTACCTGAGCCCCGCCGAATACAAGGACTACAAGAACAACAAGGGCGACATTAAAGCGGATATCGGCGCGGCGGTTTCCAAACGCCTGGGCTATGCCTCGGTAATTTCGGTGATCCCGGGCGGTCCTGCGGACAAAGCCGGGCTGGTGGCTTCCGACATCCTCGAGAGTATTGAGGGCAAGACCACCCGGGAGATGTCGCTGGCGGAAATTCACAATCGCCTGGCCGGCGTCGTGGGGTCGAACGTCACCGTGTCGGTGGTGCGGCCGCGCAAAGCGGAGCCGCAGAAGATCGTGATTACCCGCGATATGGTCAACATTCCCCCGGTCACTGAAAAGACCATGGAAGACGGCATCGGTTACATCCAGGTGGATGCGTTGACCAAGGGCAAGTCGCAAGAGATCGCCAACAAGATCAAGTCATTGCAAAAGAACGGCGCGAAGAAACTGATCCTGGATCTGCGCAATTGCGCCGAGGGTGAAGAGGCGGAAGGGATCGCCACCGCGAACCTGTTCCTGAGCCACGGAATCATCACCTATCTCCAGGGACAGAAATATCCCAAGGAGTCCTTCAACGCGGACGCGGCCAAGGCCGTGACCGCTCTGCCGGTCGTTGTGCTGGTGAATAAAGGCACCGCGGGTGCGGCGGAAGTGACCGCTTCTGCGATCCTGGAGAATGCCCGCGGCGACGTGGTCGGAGATAAGACCTTCGGCGATGGTTCGGTGCAAAAGCTGATCGAGCTTCCCGACGGGGCGGCGCTGATTCTCTCCATTGCCAAGTATTACAGCCCCAGCGGTAAAGCCATTCAGGATACGGCAGTCACCCCCAATGTCCTGGTGAGTGACAGCAACGACGATGCCGCCCTTCCCGATGACGACGATTCGACGGCGCCCGCCGAGGAAGCGCCCAAGACCACTCCGCAGCAGGACGACCAGCTTCAGAGAGCCGTTCAGGTCTTGAAAAACCGCGCAAGTTAAGTGCATACCAGGGGGAGATCATGGCGCGAGGGTTCCTTTCGTTCCTGATTCTCTCCCTGAGTCTTTTTGCCCTGCCGTCGAGCGACACCCAAAAAGAAACCGACTCCACCGACCTTCTGGAGTTCCCCGTATTCCTGCAACAGAACCTGGAGGCGGGCAAAACGCCCGCCGGCACAATTGTGCAGGCCAAGCTGACGACCGCGACCCTGGTGAAAGGAACGGTGGTTCCGCGGGATGCCATCTTTTCCGGCGTCGTCGAGGAGTCGGCTGCAAAATCGGCTCAGGACGCGCCGCGGCTTGCCGTCCGCATGGACAAGGTCACGTGGAAGAGCGGATCCCTCGAGCTCAGGGTTTATCTCTTGAATTGGTATTACCCGCTACAACGGGAGAGCGAAGCCGCTGCATCGGATCCGTCGGCGATGCACGGCAATGTTTCCGTGGTTTTCGGCGGAGGAGGGACCGTCTATCCTCCGGGAGCGCAGCCGCCGGCTGATGCCTCCGGCCGGGTGCCCGACGATAATTCGACTCCTGCGACTCCCGCCGTGTCGTCGCATCGCGTCCAGATCAAGGACGTAACTGCAACCCGCAAAGAAGGCGGCCAGGTGGAAATCACCACCACCGGCAAGAATCTAAAGTTCAACAAATCCACGATCTATGTGGTGGGCACCCCCAATCTGATCACGCCGAAGTAACGCGGCAAGCACCGAACCAGAAACTATGCCGGGCGGAGGGGGCCTGCTATTCTCAAAGCAGTTCCATGCAGTCGCTATTTCAAGAGCAGCGATCCCCGGACGTCGAGCTAGTCGAGGAAGCCCCAAGAAAAAAAGCGGCCCGCCTTCTGATTCTCTTTCTGCTGGTTGTTGCCGCCGCGGCCGTCGGCGCCGCCTCCGGCCTGCTTCTGGTTTACACCGTGGATCTTCCCCAGGTGGAGCAACTGGAGAGCTACCGTCCTAGCGCCATTACCCAGCTCTATGACGATCACGGGCGCATCGTGGGTTCCTTCGCTTTGCAGCGGCGGGTTATCGCCTCCTACGAGGACTATCCGCCGGTGCTGCGCGATGCGCTGATTTCGATTGAAGACAAGAACTTCTACCGCCACTGGGGGATCAACGTGTGGCGGATCATGGGCGCGGCTTATCGCGACATCCGCTCCGGTGGCCGGGTTCAGGGCGCCTCCACGCTTACCATGCAGCTGGCGCGCAATCTTTTTCTTTCACCCGATCGCTCCTTCCATCGCAAGATGCAGGAGGCGCTCCTGGCCGTCCAGATCGAGCGTCGTTTTACCAAGCCTCAGATCTTCACGCTATATGCCAATCAGATCTACCTTGGACACGGCGTGTACGGGTTCGAGGCGGCCGCGCAATTTTATTTCAGCAAACCGGCGAAGCAGCTGACCCTGGAAGAAGCGGCCCTGTTGGCGGGATTGCCGAAGTCCCCTTCGTATTACTCGCCGATCCTCTATCCGGAGCGCGCCCTGAAGCGCCGTAATCTGGTGATTAACTCCATGCTGGAGGACGGCAAGATCACCGCCAAGGTGGCGGCGGCCGCGCGGGACACGCCGGTCCAGCTCAACCTGGCGCACGATCCCGGCTCGCTGGCGCCGTATTTTGTCGAGGAAATCCGCCGCTACCTGGAGGCGAAATACGGCAGCGACCAGGTACACGAGGGCGGTCTGCGGGTGTACACCTCGCTCGACATGGACCTGCAGCGGGTGGCCAATCAGGCATTGCTGGACGGACTGGCGGCCTACGAGCGGCGCCGCGGCTGGAAGGACCGTCTGGAAAATGTTCTTGCCGGCGGAGCCACCCTGGAAAATTATCAGCACGCCGACTGGCAGGATGAACCGCAGGCGAACGGCTACGTTCACGCTCTGGTTTTAGCGGTCGCGCCGGGCGAAGCCACCATCAAGTTCGGACGGTACAAAGCGTCTCTCTACCAGTCGGATGTCGCCTGGACCAAACACAAGGTGGCGGATGCCCTACAGCCGGGCGATCTGGTGTATGTGAAGGTCGTCTCTCTGTCCGCGGACGGAAAAGCGCGGGTCGCGTTAGAGCAGGACTCGGGCGTCCAGGGCGCGTTGATCGCCATGGATAACGTCAGCGGCGAAATCAAGGCCATGGCGGGCGGGCGCGATTTCAATCTCTCGAAATTTAACCGCGCCACCCAGGCGCTGCGCCAGGTGGGGTCATCGTTCAAACCTTACGTGTACACCGCCGCCATTGACCAAGGAGCCACGCCCGACGACACGGTGGAAGATCAGCCGGTAGTGTTCGAAGCGGCATCCGGGCCCTATGTGCCGCACAACTACGACGACAAATTCGAAGGCGTGATTACGCTGCGGCGCGCGCTCGCGCAATCCCGAAACATCCCCGCGCTCAAAATCGCGGACAAGCTGGGAATGAAAACGGTGATCGACTACGCCAGGCGGTTTGGAATTTCGTCGAACCTTCCGCCCTATCTCCCGGTTGCGCTGGGAGCCGCCGAGATTACGCTGCTGGAGCAGACCGCGGCCTACAGCGTATTTCCCAATGACGGGGTCCGCATTCAGCCGCGTTATCTCACCAAGGTCACCGACTATGAAGGGCGGGTGTTGGAGGAGGACTTCCCGGAAGTCCGCGACGTGGTCGGCGCCCGGACCGCGCGCCTGATGACGGCCATGCTGCGCGAGGTTGTGGCTCACGGAACCGGCGCGCGCGCCAATTCGCTGGGACTTCCCCTAGCGGGCAAGACCGGGACCACGAACAACTTCACCGACGCCTGGTTCATGGGTTTTTCGCCGGGTCTGACCTGCGGAACATGGATCGGATACGACGAGAAGAAGTCGCTGGGCAATGGAGAGACCGGCGCGCGCGCCGCGCTGCCGATCTGGATGGATTTCATGAAAGCCGCATTGGCGGGCAAGGATGCTGGAGTGTTTCAGGCGCCACCTGATGCACCGCCCACCAATCCGCAGAAGATCGAAACGCCGGATGTTGCGCCCGGCGCGGATGAAACCCACTAGAGATGGCCGCCCGGGATGAAGCTTGCGGGCATGCGCTTCAGGATCCGGTGGCCGGCTGCCGGCTTTGCATCCAGCGGAAGTGCGCCACCACGAGCTTAATGTCGTCGTAAGTGATTTCGGGGGAAACGGCGTCTTTGAGGACGCGCAGGCCCGCCGTTCCCAGGCGCGCGCACGCAGCTTCGATTTCGGCGCGCCGCCTCTCTTCAACCCAGTCGGGATGGAGATCCAGGTCGCCGCACTCCACCAGTTGCGCGATGGAAGTGACGATCGTTGACAGCTGGCGTCCGCGGATCGTGGCGATTTCCAGGAAGCTCCGGCCTTCCTCCAGCAATTTCTTGGTAGCAGCCGCTGGCCGCGAAATCTGTTTCGGCGGAGCGCTGACCCGCGCGCCGCCACGGAAGCGTTCCAGCGCCGCGAAGATTTGCGGGCCATACATCTGAGCCTTGCGTTCGCCGAAGCCGGTGATTTCCAGGAGTTGAGGAATGGTGGACGGGCGTTTGCGGCAGATTTCCTCGAGTGAAGTGTCGTGCATGACTACGAACGCAGGAGAACCCTGGGCTTTGGCCTGGTCGCGACGCCATTCCCGCAGGTAGTCCCGCAGGGCCTCATCCGCTGAAGGCATGGCCACAAGCTTCGATGCCGCCGCTTCCGTCAACAGTTCCGGTTTGCCGCTGCACACGTCGCAGTTGCCACAGGCTTCCCACTTCGGGGTTTCGCCGAAGTGCAGGCAGATCTGCCGCTGACGGCATTGATCGGAGTCCACAAACGCCCGGATGGAACGGTAGCGCTGCCACGAGCGGTCCCGTTCGGCTGCATCGCCGATCTGCTTGAAGAAGTGGGCCAGCAACGCCGCATCCTGTTTTTGCCATAAGAGGATGCAATCCGCGGGCTGACCGTCCCGGCCGGCGCGCCCGGCTTCCTGGTAATACTGCTCGATGGACTTGGGCAGCGACATGTGGATGACCGCCCGCACCGTTGCTTTGTTGATGCCGAGTCCGAAGGCGATGGTGCCCACAAGCACACGCACCTCGTCGGACATCCATGACTCCTGATTGCGCCGGCGGATGTCGGACTCCATCTTGCCGTGATACCCGATGGCGGCAACTCCATTTTCCTCGAGAAAGTCCACCGTCTGTTCCACCCGAGCGATAGTGGGTTCATACACGATCACGTTGCCCTCGGGATAGTTGCGTACCAGACTCAGCAGCAGGCGCAGCATCTCCTGGCCCCGCGCCTCTTTCACCATGTAACGCAAATTCGAGCGGTGAAAACTGGCGATGTACTTGTGGGGAGAACGCAGCTGGAGCTGATGAAGGATGTCGTGGCGCACGCGCTGGGTCGCACTGGCAGTAAAGGCGGCGATCTGGCATCCGGGAAAATGCGCCCGCAGGCGGCTCAACTGGCGATACTCAGGGCGGAACTCGTGTCCCCACTCCGAAATGCAATGGGCTTCATCAATGGCGAAAAACGACACCGGCACGGTTTGCAGCCAGCTGACCGTATTCTCCCGCGCCAGCCGCTCGGGCGATAAATAGAGCAGGCGGTAGTCGCCGGCACGCGCCTTGCGCATAATCTGCGACTGTTCGGCGGCGGAGAGCGTACTGTTCAGCACCGCCGCGGGAATTCCCATCTGCGCCAGTTGCGCGGCCTGGTCCTGCATGAGCGCAATCAAGGGCGAGATCACCACGGCAGTCTTGCCCAGCACCAGCGCGGGAAGCTGATAGCAGAGCGACTTTCCGCCCCCTGTGGGCATTACCACACAGGTGTCGCTTCCTCCGACCAGGCTGCGCACGATGCGTTCCTGCATGGGACGGAACGCGCCGAATCCCCAGTAGCGATGCAATGGCTCGTGCAGATCCAGAGACATGAAGAATCAGTATAGGGGGAAATCACTTGCTTTCAGGCGCACAAATGGCGGAGCCGTGCCGATTTGGAACGTGCCGATTCCATCACCTCCCGGTTCACTTGGGAAGCGAAGAACACCCTATAATTCCGGCAATGAAGGCATTTTTTCGCTACGTGCTGCTGGCGCTGGTGCTGACGATGGTCGCGCTGGCCTCGGCGCTGACGGCCATGCGGTTCGCGATTCATGTCCGTGAAGTTGGAGTGCCTGACCTTACCCGAAAGACTCCGTCGGAAGCTCGAAAGACTCTTGAGGATCTGGAACTACGGATGGAGGTGGAGCGCCGCTATTACAGCGCCGATGTCCCCGAAGGAAGAATCCTCTCCCAGGCGCCGCTCCAGGGCACTCGGGTACGGCGGGGCTGGACGGTGCGGGTGGCAGAGAGCCTGGGCCCGCAGCGTGTGGTTATTCCCAGCGTTGTCGGGCAAACCCAGCGCGCCGCCGAGATGAATATCCGCCAACGCGGTCTGGAGGTTGGGGCTACGGCCAGCATGCAGATGCCGGGCGCCGCCGGCGATCAGGTTCTGTCCCAGAGTCCACCGGCGAATGCCGGCGACGTCGCCGCGCCGAAAATCAGCCTGCTGGTGTCGGAAGCCGCGCAACCGCAGGCATTCGTGATGCCGAACTTTGTCGGAGAAGCGCTGGGCACGGCCAAGCTTGCTCTGCAGGAGGCCGGCCTGCGAATCGGCGTGGTGACCGTCGCTCCCCGGTTCGACCGCTCCGCCACGGGAGAATTTTCCGCCGCCAGCCTGGTGGTGTCTCAGTCGCCTCCGCCGGGAGAGAAGGTTCTTGCGGGATCGCCGATCAACCTCGAAGTGCGCTGACTAAGCCCGCTGAAGAATCGCCGCGAAAAAACCGTCGCAGGGGTGAACGCCGGGCAAAGTCCTCAGGTCTTTTCCCCTGACAAGCGACGCGAAGTCGGCAAGAACCAGTTGTCCGTCGTTTCGCAGCCGCTCGAGTTCCACCCGGCAATCCACGCGGCTGAAAGATGGATCCTCTGCCAGAGCCTTTTCGACAACCGCTCCACCTTCCTCTTCTTCCAGGGAGCAGGTTGAATAGACCAAACGCCCGCCGCTCCCGACCTGCTTCATTGCCGAGCGAAGAATGGAGAGTTGCAGAGCAGCGAGACGCGCCAGATCATTCTCCTGCAGGCGCCACTTAATTTCCGGATTCCGGGCCAGCGTGCCGGTGCCCGAACAAGGCACATCCGCCAGAACACGATCAAAGTCGCGGCCGGAAATATAGTTGCGAATGTCTTCGCGGACCACTTCCACATTCTCCGCCGGGACGAGTCTGCGCAGCAGCTTTGCGCGATGTGGATGAAGTTCAACGGCGATGACGGTGGCTGTGGGATTTCGCTGGGCAAGGATGCGCGTCTTGCTCCCAGGCGCGGCACAGCAGTCGAGAATGCTCTCTCCCGAGCCGGCCAGCAGCGCGACCAGTTGCGACGCCTCATCCTGAATTGCCACTTGCCCCGACCGGAAGGCCGCGGTCTGGGTGATGTCGCCGGATTCGACAATCCTCGCGGCGCTTAGCAATTCACCCGCCGCAAGGCGAACGCCCTCTTCCTCCAATTGGCGCTCCACTTCCAGTGCGCTCAAGTGAACCGCCGTTTTCGAAATCTGCTGATCGTAGCTGCAAATCCGGCGCGCCGCCTCCAGGCCATAGACTCGCGCCCAGCGTTCGAAAAGCCACCGCGGGTGCGCGAATGCCTCCGCCACCGACGCTGGATCTTCGTTCTCGCGCGATGGCGAACCACCCTCCTCCCGCGCCAATTTCCGCAGAACCGCGTTTCCAAACGAAACCGCCGAGCGTTTTCGGGCGCGCCTGATCAGTTCCACACTCTCGTGTACCGCGGCGCGTTGCGGCACTCGAGACAGAAACCGGAGCTGATAGACACCGATGCGAAGCGCGATCAGTACTTCAGGGTCAAGCCTGGCGATCGGCTGGCTGGATTGCCCGGCGATTGCGCGGTCGAGGGCGGACTGCCAGCGCAAGACGCCCATCACAATTTCCGTCGCCAGTCCGTGATCGGCGCGAGAGAGGCCGGAATATTGCGGAGAGTGGAGAAGTTCGGACGCGTACGCGTCCGTGCGCTCAACTCGCAGAAGAATGTCAAAGGCGGCGGCGCGCGCGGGAGAGACGGGCATTTTTAGTCGTCGGTCGTCGGACATACAGTCAGGCGCCGAGTGTTTCGCCGGTTTGCGGACGGTATCCGTGGAGAAAATCTTTCGCGGCCATGCGCTTCTTGCCTTCCATCTGCACTTCTACCAACTCCAGTGAGGAAGCCCTGCATCCCACCCGGACGCGGTCGCCTGCGATCACCAATTGGCCCGGCGGAGCTTCCTCTTGCGAAGGCGCCGCCTTCCATATCTGGAGACTCTTTCCCCGGAATGTCGTGTAGGCCCCCGGCCAGGGCTGGAAACCGCGGAGACGATCGTCGGTCTCGCGGGCGCTGCGATGGAAATCAATGCGGCCGTCTTCCTTTTTCAGAATGGGCGCGAGCGTGGCCTCACTGTTCTCCTGGGGGCGGGGGATTAGATTTCCCTCCGCCAGCCGCTTCAAGGTTTCGACCATCAGCTCCGCTCCGATTGCAGCCAGCCGGGGAGCAAGAGTCTCGGAGGTATCCTGTGGCGAAATCGGTTCCCCCTGTTGCAGAAGAATGTCGCCGGTATCGAGTCCCGCGTCAATGCGCATAGTGGTGACGCCGGTAATTGTTTCGCCTTTGGCAATGGCCCACTGGATGGGGGCGGCGCCGCGATATTTCGGCAGCAGCGAAGCGTGCAGATTGAGGTTTCCGAGAGGCGGCAAGTCGAGCATCCACCCGGGGATGATGCGGCCGTACCCGACTACGACGATCGCATCCGGCCTGACCGCCGCGAGCTGCTCTTGAAACTCCGGGTTCAGCTTGATTTTCTGCGGCTGGGTAACGGCGATGCCCAGCTTGACGGCGCTCTGCTTCACCGGCGACGCCGCCAGTTCCATTCCCCGTCCGCGCGGGCGATCGGGCTGCGTAACCACTAAAGGAATGCGATGGCCCGCCTTTACTAATTTTTCCAGAGTCGGCACGGCGAAGGCGGGAGTACCGCAGAAGACGAGGGTGGAAGCCGGCTTCATTCCTTATTTTCTTTGTTGAGTCCGGAAAGAAATTTTACTTCCACTCGCCGGCCTTCATGAGCTTTCTGATTTTCCGCTTCATCAGGTCGCGTTTCAACGCGCTGATGTGGCTGATATACAGCTTGCCGTCGAGATGATCGGTCTCATGCAGGAAGGCGCGGGCCAGGAGCTCTTCCCCGGTCTTCTCGTACCAGTTCCCGTAGATGTCCTGTGCCCGGACGGTCACGCGGTTGGCGCGCGTCACCGGCTCGCGAAACTCCGGGATGCTGAGGCAACCTTCGTTTCCGGTCTGCTTGCCTTCCTTGTGAATGATCTCCGGATTGGCCAGGACCAGCTTGGCATCCGGATCTTCCTTAAAACTGACGTCAATTACCGCCAGGCGCCTGGAGATGCCGATTTGCGGCGCCGCCAGTCCAACTCCATGAGCGGCATACATGGATTCGAACATGTCCTCCACCAGCTTCTTAAGGGCGTCGCCGAAGTCGGTGACCGGCGCGGCGGGTGTTTCCAACACAGGGTTGCCATACTTTACGATCGGATAGATCATTCTCAGTCGTCGGTCTTCTGTGGTTCGTTTCCGCTAGAAATTCTTAAGCTGTTCTGCGTACCCCTTAAAGTTTCGCAACGTTTCCGTCATGGAATCGCCGCCGAATTTCTCCAGCGCGCAGCGCGCGATGGTCAAGGCGACCATGGCTTCGGCGGCCACTCCGGCCGCCGGCACCACACACACATCCGATCGTTCGTACGCCGCCTTAACCGGCTCCCGGCTGGCGAAATCCACCGATTGCAGCGGACGGCGCAGGGTCGAAATCGGCTTGAGATAGCCGCGCACCCGGATTTCCTCCCCGTTGGAGACTCCGCCCTCGATGCCGCCGGCATTATTGCGCGGGCGGGTGAAGCCGGTGAAGCCTTCCCTGGCGCCGTAGCCGATTTCATCGTGCACCGCGGATCCCGGCGAATGGGCCGCGGTAACTCCCGTGCCAATCTCGACGGCCTTCACCGCCTGCAGCGACATCACCGCTCCCGCGAGGAGCCCATCCAGCCGCTCATCCCATTGCACGTAGGTGCCAAGCCCCGGCGGACAGTTGTGCACGACGACTTCAAATACACCGCCGATGGAGTCGCCGGTCTTGAGGACCTTGTCCACTTCTTCTTTCATTCGCGCTTCGGCTTGCGGGTCCGCACAGTTGAGCAGAACCTCGGGCTGGTCCCGCAAAGCGCGAATGTCCTTCCATGCCACCTCGTCCGCCAGATGTGCGGCGCCGACGGTGATCACGTGGCTGAGCACTTCGATTCCCAGTTCGCAGAGAAACAACTTTGCGAGCGCCCCGATCGCCACCCGCGCGGCCGACTCCCGCGCCGACGCCCGCTCGAGCACATACCGCGCCTCCGAAAAGTTGTATTTGAGCGCTCCCGCGAGGTCGGCATGGCCGGGCCGCGGCGAGGCGACGCGTTTGTGCTTGCCCGGGTCGCCGGCATCGACCGGCAGCGACTCGGTCCAGTTTTTCCAGTCCTTGTTCTCGAGGGTAATGGCGATGGGCGAGCCGATGGTCTTGCCGTGGCGTACTCCCGAAAGAATATGCGCCTTGTCGGTTTCGATTTTCATGCGCCCGCCGCGGCCATAACCCTGTTGCCGGCGCCACAATTCGCGGTCGAGAAACTCCTGGTCCACGCGGAGGCCCGCCGGCAGGCCGGAAATGAAGGCTACCAGCGCCTCTCCGTGGGATTCTCCGGAGGTAAAGTAACGAAGCATCGTCAATGGATTGTATCCGATACGATGACAAAAGTTTGCGGCTGCGGGCGCGAATCTCGCCTTCACCAGGTGACGTATACGGCCAGGAGCCTGTAAAATGCGGGCTGCGCGCAATGTCCCACGTTTCCGAAATCCCGCCGGCAAGACCGAAGATACGCTGCCTGCTGGCGGATCGCCACGCCCTGATCCGCCTCGGCATGCGCCGCCTGCTTGAGGACGAGACCGACATCGAAATTGTGGACGAAGCCGGAACCTCCAACGAGACGCTCCAGAAGATTGCCACCCATCAACCCGACCTGGTCCTGGTGGACACGGCCATGCCAGGCCTCGGACCGCTCGAAGCACTGCGTCTGATCCAACTCACCTCGCCGCGCACCAAGCTGGTGTTCCTCACCGGGCACCAGGATCACGATTCCGCCCTGCTCGGCCTTCAGGCAGGAGCCATGGGCTACCTGCATCGCGATACTTCGGCTTCCAATCTGATTCAGGCGGTGCGGGACGTCGCCCGGGGCATTCGCTATGTGAGTCCCCAGGTGCTGCATCGAGAGAAGAAAGATTTTCGCGGGTTTCCGGTGCCGGCTCCGCCGCGCGCGCCGCATGTGGAACTTACGCCGCGGGAGCGTGAAGTCGTGAAACTGCTGGCGGAAGGCAATTCAGTGAGGAAGATCGCTGAACTGCTGGGCCTCAGCGCCAAAACCGTGGACGCGCACAAATTCAATCTCATGCGCAAGCTGGACATTCACAATAAAGCGCAGCTGGTGACTTACGCCATCCAGAACCGGATCCTGGAATTATCGGCCGGACGCTAGACTTTCCCCGAACGCTCGGCGTTCATTTTCGCGTTGAACTCTTCCGATTTTCCCCGTGGCACACTGAGCGACTTCCAGTTCCTGGCCTGTAAATGTTTTGCCAGGAAAACGATCTGCCCAATGTGATAGGCGTAGTGAGCGATCTGGCGGTTGATAGCCTGCAACACCGAATGCGGCTCGCCGCGAATGGCAACGGTCCGTGTCAGGTCTTCCGGCGAAAGCGGATCAACCGCAGCGAAAACCCGCTCCCAGCCCTCTTCCCACCAGCGCATGACATCGGCCCGCGTGGTGCCTTCGGTCATTTCGAACTCGCGGTCACGGTAGCGATCGGGCTTTTCTCCGTCGGTGGTGAGGAATTCGGTAAACCGCGACCGCATGTTGCCGGCGAGGTGCTTGACGATCAGCGCGACCGAATTGGACTCGGCATCGAGTGTCACGAAGAAGTCTTTGTCCGCCAGCTGAGCGAAGGCGCCCTCGGCCAGTCGTTTGCTGCCTCGCAGTTGCCGGCTGGCTTCCTCCAGGTAATGCTTGGCCAAGTCCATATCGTCTCCTACCTCGTTCTACCGAAGCCGCCCCCGCCCGGAGTTTCCACGCGAATGCGATCTCCGCTTCGCAGTTTCAGGCTGAATTTTCCCGGAAGCGCCGCCGACGTTTCATTCTTGCGAATTACCGACGCCTTCCCCCGCGCACCGTCGCCGCCTCCTCCCAGGCCCCAGGGTCCACGCTCCCGGCGGTCAGCGAGGAGGGTGACTTCGGCATCGGCAAGCACTTCGATTTCTCGAACGATACCGTCGCCGCCGCCATGCTTCCCATCCCCGCCACTTCCCCGCCGCAAACCATAGCGGCGCACCCGCAGCGGATAGGCAAGCTCCAACGCCTCCGCCGGCGTATTCAGCGAGTTGGTCATGTGCGTGTGCACCGCGGAGACTCCAGATTTCGCCGGCCGCGCCCCCATCCCGCCGGCGATGGTTTCATAGTAAGCAAAAGACTCGCCGGTCCTCGGATCCACCCCGCCGATGGTCAGATTGTTCATGGTGCCGGAGGCCGCCGCCGGGATCCGGTCCGGGATCGCCTGGGCCAGCGCCCGCAAGAGCACATCGACGATCCGTTGCGAAGTTTCCACATTCCCGCCGGCCACAGCCGCCGGCGGCTGGGCGTTCACGATTGTGCCTTCCGGAGCGACCACACGGATGGGACGCATCAATCCCGCCGTCGCCGGCACATCGTCATGCAAAAGGCAGCGGAAAACATAAAAGCAGGCGGATAAAGTGATGGCCTCGACTGCATTGACACTGCCTTCGACTTGGGGGTCGGTGCCGGTGAAGTCCACCACCACGGCTGGACTCTTTCCGGAACGCCGGCCACCGTCCACGCTTACTTTGACCGCGAGCTTGATGGGGCGATCGCTGATGCCGTCGTTGTCCAGGAAATCTTGGGCGCGATAGTCTCCTCGGGGAATATTCCGGAGGAACCCGCGCATCAGTTTTTCGGAATATTGCAAAAGCGCGAAGGCCGCTGCCTGAACCCTTTTCGCGCCATAGCGGGCGCACACCTGACGCAGGCGCTCGGCGCCGGTGTGACATGCGGCGATCTGCGCGCCGAGATCCCCTTCCCGCTCCTCAGGAGTACGGACGTTGCTCAAAAGCAGCGCGAGCAAGTCCGAATCCAGAATTCCGCGACGCATAATGCGGACTGGAGGAATGCGAAATCCCTCCTGATAAATCTCCCGGCAAAGTCCCATGGATCCGGGGAAGGTTCCGCCGACATCCGCATGGTGGGCTCGCGAAGCTACGTAGAACTCCGCCTTCCCCGAGTGGCGGCCTCCGCGCAGGAACACCGGAGCGACCAGGGTGATGTCCGGCAAATGGGTTCCGCCGCGGAAGGGATCGTTCAGCATCACCATGTCTCCCGGTTCCAGCAGAAAGCTGTCAATGGCGGCGCGCACCGACATGGGCATGGACCCGAGATGGACCGGCATATGATCGCCCATGGCCACTACCTCCCCCGCTCCGTCGAATACGGCGCAGGAGTAATCGCGGCGTTCTTTGATGTTGGGAGAAAAAGCCGTACGCCGCAGAGCGGCGCCCATCTCTTCCGCGATCGAATGGAAGATATTCTTGAAAATTTCGAGCTCGATGGGATCGCGCGCCATGGGTGCTGCCAGTGTACTGAAAATACTTCGCCGCTCGCACTAAAGCGGGGCTGATCCCTTAGAATTGATGCAGCAGTGACCGTCACCAAAATTAGGTTGTTCCCAGCCGTGCATCGTGCTAGAAACGGCTAGAGAGATTCCCTATTCATGAGCCCACGCGCGAAAGCGACCGCCAAATCAGCCCGGACTTCCGACATTATTATTCCCGAGCGTCTTTATTTCCGTATTGGCGAGGTGGCCGACCTTTGCCGCCTGCCCGCTTACGTGCTGCGCTTCTGGGAAACGGAATTTCCGCAGCTGAAGCCGGTCAAGGGCAGCACCGGGCAGCGCATGTACCGCCGCAAGGACGTCGAAAACGTGGTCCGCATCAAACAGCTACTGTACGAACAGGGCTTTACCATCGCCGGCGCCCGCCAGCATCTTCGCGATGAGACCAGGGACGGCAGGAAGCAGACGCCGCTTCCCTTCCCGGTCAGCTCAACCGCGCACTTAAAACATATCCGCCAGGGGTTGCAGGAAATTCTGACGATGCTATCGGCGCGGCCATAGCTCTTTAGTAATCTCCCGGCAGCGACTTCCGCTTGACCGGCATTCCACGCCTTTAGACAATCAAAGAACGTTGCAGACTCGGGTCTCCTGCGCGCCTGCGCCAGGATCCTCTTCGCCGGAAACCAAATGCAGAATTTCAGTCTTCCTATCGTGGCCCAGCTTTGCCTGATCTTCGGGATGGCCGGGCTGTTCTGGCCGGAAAAGCTGGTGCAGATTTTCGACGTGCTGATGTTTCCCTGGCCGGCCACGCACCGCACGGTGCGCATTCACAGCGCCGTCGCCATTCTGCTGGCGGTGGCCCTGTTTACCGACCTCGTCATTCAAATCAGCTGACCCGCGTCAGCCGGCGCGCTTGAAGTATTGCACCACGCGCTCGTGGGCTTCCGCCGCTTTGCGGGTGCGAAACGTCCCCAGATTTCTCCGTTTTCCCGTCTTTGGATTCTTCTTCCGCGAATACAACCGGAATTCGCCATTGGTCAGTTTGCGTATCATCGAACTCTCCTGAAGTTTCGATGGCGCACAGCCGCCACAGGTGGCCTCGGCAGATTATGCTGGAGCCGCGGAAAGGACTACCCCTATGGAAATCAAACGAGCCGGCTCCCAGCCGTCTGCCAAAGGCCCGTCAGAATGGTTCACCGGCGTGGTGCGGATCGATCCCCTGTTTCAAACGCCCGATCCTGCTGTGGCGCAGGGCGCCAGCGTAACTTTCGAACCCGGCGCGCGAACCGCTTGGCACACCCATCCCCTCGGCCAGACCTTGATCGTTACCGGCGGCTGCGGACGCGCCCAGCGCTGGGGCGGTCCGATTGAGGAGATTCGCCCCGGCGACGTAGTCTGGTTCGCGCCCGATGAAAAGCACTGGCACGGCGCCGCCCCGACCACGGCCATGACCCACATTGCCATTCAGGAGCGGAAGAACGGCAAAGTGGTGGATTGGATGGAGCAAGTCAGTGACGAGCAGTACATTCCGGCGGCGGTTCTACCTTAAGGCCGGGGAATTCTGGTCGCCGCAAATCGCAGCCTGACGTAGTCGGCTACCCAGCGTCCATTGGCATCGCGAAGCTGCGGTTCCAGGGCGGACCGCACTTCCTGCAAATACTCGTCGCGGGCTTCCTCGGAGAAGCCTTGAAAAAAACTGAGCGCAAACGTTTCCAGCCAATCCACGATGTCGCCCGGCAACGGGGTGGGACGAGGGATGAGCGCGATGCTATCCACGCGAAAGCCGGCACGCTCGAGTCTGGTGGCGTAGTCGCCGGGGGTGGGGAAATACCAGGGAACGCGGGCCTCCCCATCAAACCCGCGGCGGTCCAACGCTTGCACGAGGGCGGTCCTGACCTTGTGGACACAGCCGTGGCCTCCACATTCCGCAACGAAGCGGCCGCCCGGCTTCAGGGAGCGATACACGCCCGCCAGCATCGGGTCGGCGCGCTTGATCCAATGCAGCACAGCATTGCTGAACACGGCATCGAATTCTTCGTGGTAGGGAAGGTCTTCACCGCTGATCGCGAATGCGTTCAATCCGAGCTTCTTCGCGGCTTCAACCTGAGGGACGCTCGAATCCACGGCGATTACGTCGCAGCCCAAATTCACAAGTTTCTTGGTCAGCACTCCGTCTCCGCAGCCCAGGTCGAGAATCCTTTCGCCGGGCCGTGGTGCAAGCAAAGCGATGACGGGCGATCCCAAGTCGGAGACAAACCTGGCGTTGCGAGCGTATGTGGCCGGATCCCAGGTTTGCACCGTGGACATGGGGAGATCATAGCAGGGGCGGTGAGGGCGGCTTCCACCAGCGTAACCCAAGCTAGCGATTTGAGAGACTAGACTGGCAACCGGTAACCTGAAAAGGAGATCGCTTATGCGGCAGATGATCTTGCTCGGTGCATCGTTGGTGCTGTTATTGCTATTCGCGGCGCAACAGGGGCCCGCTGGCGAGTCGAATCCAGAACCAGTTGTGCGAATCGCCGAACTGGAAATTGACCCGGGCCAGCTTGCCGCTTACAAGACCGCTCTCAAAGAAGAGATAGAGACTTCGATTCGTGTTGAGCCCGGCGTGCTGACATTGTTTGCCGTCTCACTCAAAGAACGTCCTGAACAGATCAGATTGTTCGAAACCTACAAGAACATAGCGGCATATGAATCGCACTTGCAGAGTCCGCATTTTAAGAAATACAAAGCCCAAACGCAGCAGATGGTGAAATCTCTAAAACTGGTCGAAACCGAACCCATCCTACTTGGCGCAAAATCGAAATGACCTCTCAGGCCTTGGGCGGTAATGTAACCCAACATGGCAGCGATGTCAGAACATCAATCCCGAAGGCGCCGCTATTTCGTCGAAAGCCACGCCGCCGTCGCCAAGCACACGGTAATCAGAGCCGAAACAATAATGGGAACGACAAAAAGGTATCTCCAGGAAATCACTGTGATCGCGGCGAAGGCGAGTGCGAACGCCCACGAAGTGAGGCGCATGCGGATTAACATGTCGGAGGGGAGACTTCCCAGCTGCCAGGATAAAATCGCCGCGAAAAGATAAAACACCCCGACCGAGAATCCGGCGGCGACGAACAAATCCCAATAGCTTCGCCTGAATCCCTGCATGTCAAAGTGAATAGACTGCATCGAACCCAGCAGCGCATCGACTCCCCATGCCGGATCGGATTGCCGGAATCCAAACGTATGTCCCGCCGCGAAAAGTATGAGGAGAATCGCCGCGATTCGATAAAACAGCGAAGCTTTCATTTTTTGGTCTCCGAACAGTGGCGGGAGTGTATCACTGCAACCCGGGCTGAAGTTGTCATCAAACGGATTTGATTTCTCCCCTCGTTGGCACGCTATGTCTTCGGATACTCCCAAACGTCGGGCGGCAGCTTATCCTTGAGCGCGGCATACATGGCGTCGCGGAACAGTTTCAGCGCCGGATACGGCCGGAGAGCAATCGTTCGTTCCACAATCAACCCCTGCTCGTTATCCACGATGATCTCCAGGCTCTCGAACTTGTGGCCGTCCATGGTCCCCACCCAGCGCAAAAAGGTGGTGCGCTCATCGAGTTTGGCCTCGGTTGTATACGTCCCGGAGCCACGCGTCTGGCTCGACTGCGTGAAAATCGGCGCGATGAGTTCGCGCCCCTGGATCGGCCGCGCCAGGATGGGGCTGTTGAATACGATATTTTCGTCAAGCAACGCGCTGATCTGAGCCAGCGTAGGCTTGCCGGCTTCCCGTAGTTTACGCAAAGGGTGCATGGTGACTCCTCAAGTGGCGTGACTGCCGCCCATCGCCGACTTCATCGTCAGAGCCGCAGCGTATTGATGAACGCGGTGAAGGCGGCAGGCTGATTGCGGCGGCAAGTATAGAAGATAAAGAACCCGGGGAAAAAGAGGAGACCTGTCGCCGGCACAAACCAGGCGCCGATTGGCGAGGCGTCTGAGACCGTACTGGAACGAAACGATTTGGTCGGGACGGGCAGATTTGAACTGCCGACCCCTCGCACCCCAAGCGAGTGCTCTACCAGGCTGAGCCACGTCCCGACTGGAAGGTTCCGCCAGGCACTCCGGCGGATGGGGTTGACTTTGAAATTCTACACCAGCCCACCCAATTCTGTTTCTTCCAGCGTTCCCCAACATCTATGGATTAGCCGATAATTCCAAGCACACCCGGAAAATGTCCCATCCCTCCGATCCGCCCGCGAAATCCCTGCGCCGCGAGTTCGCGCCGACGCTGCGCCTTGCTTTGCCTCTGGTTTTCGCAGAATTGGGATGGATGAGCATGGGGATCGTGGATACGATCATGGTCGGCCGCCTGCCGAATAGCGCGATCGCCATCGGAGCCACGGGTCTGGCGCAGACGCTTTACAACAGCATCGCCATTTTTTGCGCCGGGCTGCTCCTCGGCATGGACACATTCGTCGCCCAAGCGTTTGGACGCCACGACCTCGAGGACGCACGCCGCACCCTGGTCAATGGAGTCGTCCTCGCGGTGGTCATCACGCCGCTTCTCATGCTGGCCGTCTTGTCCTGGCCGCCTCTGATGCGAGCCCTCGGGATCAGCCCGGAACTGGTGGATCCGATGACTCCCTTTCTCCGCGCGCTGAATTACGGATCTCTGCCGCTGCTTGCCTATTTCGCTCTCCGGCGTGATCTCCAGGCGGTGAACGTGGTGCATCCGATCATGTTCGCGCTGATCTCGGCCAACCTTGTAAACATCATCGGGAACTGGGCCCTGATCTACGGGCACCTGGGTTTCCCGGCGATGGGGATTACGAGCTCAGGATGGTCCACCGCCATTTCGCGTCTCTACCTGATGCTGGTTCTCCTGATCACGTTTTTGCGTGTTGAGTCCCGACGCGGAAACGGGCGATGGACCGGCCTTTTGCACCTCCGATTGGAGCGCATGCAGGAGTTACTAGTGCTGGGAGCCCCCGCCGCATCCCAGATATTCCTGGAGATCGGAGCATTCGGCGCGGCGACGGCGATGTGCGCGAGGCTCGGCCCCATGCCCCTTTCAGGCCATGAGATCGCGCTCAACTGCGTGGCTTTCGCGTTCATGGTGCCGCTTGGCATCAGTTCTGCAGCCGCGGTGCGTGTCGGACAGGAACTCGGACGAGGCGATTTCGCGTCCGCGCGGCGGGCGGGATGGTCCGCGATTCTGCTTGGGATCGGATTCATGGCGGCGTCGGGGCTCGTCTTTGTGTTCGCGAACCGGATCCTGGCACGTGCCTTCTCGCCCGACCCGGAAGTCATCCAAGTAGGGGCGATGCTTTTGATGGTCGGTGCCGCGTTCGAACTATTCGACGGGTTGCAGGTGGTGGCGACCGGGGCTTTGCGCGGCGCGGGAGATACGCGGACTCCGATGATCGCCAACCTGGTCGCTTACTGGGTGATCGGCTTGCCCGTGGGCTATTTCCTCGGATTCCGCATGCAATGGGGCGCGGTAGGCGTGTGGATCGGACTGTGCGTTGGATTGATCATCATCGGCAGCGCACTCCTGATCGCCTGGCGCCGGCGGATGCGCGATGAAGATCCGGCTCGGGTGGAACTAGTCCGGCAGTCGTAAGTCAGCGGCGTTTGCGCGGCTTCTTTTCTTCATTTTCCAGTAGCGCAAACTGAATCTTCTTCTCCACCGGATCGATGCGATCCACAAGCACGCGCACTTTCTGTCCCAGGCTGTAGATCCTGCGGTTTCTTTGCCCAATGATTTCCCGGGTGTTTTCGTGGAAGGTGTAGCGGTCGTCGGTGAGCGTGTTCAGCGGAACCAGGCCTTCGATGAAAAGGTCATTCAGCTCCACGAAGAATCCGAACTTGGTCACGCTGGTGATCAGGCCGTCGAAATCCTCGCCCACGCGGTCCTGCATGAATTTCACTTTTTTCCATTCCATCAACTCGCGCTCGGCATCGTCGGCGCGACGCTCGGAGAAACTCGATTCCTCAGCGATGTCGTGAAGTTCCTCGAGCGGAATCGGACCGCTGGACGCCTCGGCCAGGACCGGCTCGCGACGCTTTGACCAGGGGCTGGGCCGGTTGCCGTCCTCGACCGGGGCCGATGGCGACCCCTCCCGCAAAACCTCGCGCAGAATACGGTGCACGATCAGGTCGGGATAACGACGGATCGGCGAGGTGAAGTGTGTGTACGTGGTCGCCGCCAGAGCGAAGTGGCCAAGATTCTCCTCGGAGTAACGCGCCTGTTTCAGGGAGCGGAGCATCAGATAGGACAGGATGCGTTCTTCCGGCTTACCCGCAATTTTTTCCGTCAGCTTCTGATACATGCGCGGGGTGATGTGAACCTCTTTGGGAATCTCAATCTCCCGCGTCCGCTTTCCCGTACCGTAACTCGCGCGCCGGTCCCCTTTGGTCTGGACGCGGTGGACAGGTAAAGCCCCGACCCCGAGCGAGTACCCGAAGGTCGCGGCAATTACTTCAAAGTCGTAAACCCGCTTGGCGTCCGGTTTTTCGTGGATGCGATAAATCGAGGCAATCCGCTTGCTCTCCAGATATCCCGCAACGCATTCGTTGGCCGCAAGCATAAACTCCTCGATGAGGCGATGGGCGATGTTCCGCTCCGAGCGGGTGACGCCCTGCATGAGTCCGGCCTGGTCAAACTCGATTACCGGCTCGGGCAGGTCGAAGTCTATGGACCCGCGGCGCTTGCGCTTGTGATTGAGAATGAGGGCAAGGTCGCGCATCATTTCGAACTGCGGAACCAGCGGCGCGTATCTGGCGCGGCCGTTGGCATCGCCTTCCAGAATGGCATGGACCGCCGTGTAGGTCATGCGCTCCGCCGAGCGGATTACGCCCTCGCTCAGGTTGTATGCGACTACGTCTCCGGCGTGGTCAATCTCCATGACGCAGGACATCACCAGGCGGTCGAGGCGCGGCCGCAAGCTGCAAATGTCGGTAGAGAGTTCGAGCGGAAGCATGGGCACGGCGCGATCCGGAAAGTACACGCTGGTGCCGCGCAGCCGCGCCTCGCGGTCGAGCGCGGAGCCGGGCGTCACGTAGAAGGAAACGTCGGCGATGTGAACCTGTAATTCGTAGTTGCCGTTCTCCAGGCGGCGAACGGTGACGGCGTCGTCGAAATCGCGCGCAGTTTCGCCGTCAATGGTCACGATGGGCAAATCCCGAAAATCGCGCCGGCCTTTGATCTCGGCCGCGGGCACGGTCGGGGGAACCGCCTGCGCCTCTTCGAGAACCTCCGGGGGAAAGTGGTGCGGCAGGTGGAATTTGCGGATCATGATCTCGACGTCCACGCCGAAATCATCCGCGTAGCCGAGAATTTCAATCACTTTGCCGCGCGGATTCTGCGTGGCCGTCGGCCAGTCGGTGATCTCCACATCCACCACCACATTTTCCAGGTCATCCCAAACGGGGCGTCTTCCTGCCTCTTCGCCGTACACCCGGTCGGCGGACTTTTTTCTCTTCGACGACTCGCCCGCCGGCGAACCCTCGGGCCGCTCCAGGCCGGCGGGAATCAGAATCTCCTGCGCGACTTTTTGATCGATCGGGGTAACGAAATTCTGGCGGCGTCCATAGTGAAAGGTTCCAACCACAGTACGATTGACGCGATTCACCGAGCGCAGGACGCGTCCTTCGGCGCGGCCATCCGGACGCACGGCGCCGATTTCCACCAGCACCTGGTCGCCGTGCATGGCAGCGCCGACGGCTGGCGGGGGAATGAAAATATCTCCGGCAAGCCGGGCTTTCAGGCGCTCGTCCAACTGGCTCGCGTCGGGAGTGACAAAGCCAAAGCCGTCGCGGTGCATGCTTAGCCGGCCGGCCACCACATTGGCTCCGGTGCGCGCCTTGGGCGTCGCATAGCGATCACCGTCCACACGGACCAAAGCGCCGCTGGTCACCAGCGCTTCGAGCCGCTCCGCCAGCACCCGGCGTTCGGCGCCGTGCAGGCCGAGTTCCCGCAGCAGCTGTTTGAAACCGGCGGTTTGCCGCGGCTGGCGTTCGATCTTTTTGAGGATGGCGGAATCGGGGACCATGGGCCGCCTAAGCCAGATATTTTTCCCGGAGAATCTTCCGGTGATGGAGTTCGTGCCCCACGATGATGTAGGCCAGCGCCCGCACCGTGACTTCGGTCTGATTCGCGGGTCCGCTGCGTTTCCACTCAGCCTCATCCAGTCCGGCAAAAAGCGAGACGCTAGCCTGGCGGACGCGGGAGAATTCCTCCACCAGATCGCTCAGCCGGCGGCGGTCGAAGCTGGTTCCGCGAACAAAGTCATCCTGCTCGAATGCGGAGAGGGGCGTGCGGTCTCCGCGCGCAAATCGCAGCGCGCGGTAGGCAAAGACGCGCTCGGAGTCGTTGACGTGTCCGATCAGTTCCTTAATGCTCCACTTTCCGGAAGCGTAGCGAAAGGCTCCCTTCTCTTCCGGAATTTTCGAAAACAAGGCGGCCGCCTGGCGGCCCTGTTCCTCCAGGGTCTCCAGAATGTCTTGTGTCTCCACCAGGGAGATGTACGCAATGGTGTAAGGCGCGTACTCCCCGGGTTGCGGTCTGCCGATGTTGAAGGGTCCGGGCGTCATAGAGTTCCTCGCAGGTATTCAGGATACCTGAGCGGCGCAACTCTGCGGCGGAGGGAAGTTGCGCTATATCAACTTGCACCTGCTGTCACAGATCACAGAAGGACATCGTCCGGATTCGCGCGTGATCGGGCGAACATCCGCAAAACCGAATATTTCCACAACACAATCGTAAGGCGCGGGAGTACAATTCCGGAGGATTCACAAGTTCAAAGCAATTTAACCATTTCCCGAGGAAAGGATTTTTTGCCGTCATGTGGAAGCCAACGAATCAACCAACGAGTACTCCTTCCCGGCCTGGCGAACCTGAGCGTCCTGCCACGCCCACATCGGCAAGCGCGACTATGAGCGAACCAACCGTACCCCGTCCTGCTACGACAAGCGCCACCACCGCGGATCAGGCCACCATTGGAAAATCCCTGGTGATCAAAGGCGAGGTGACCGGCTCCGAATCGCTCTACATTGACGGCCGCGTGGAGGGTTCCATCAACCTCGCCGGCAACCGGGTCACGGTGGGCCGGAATGGCGTGGTCTCGGCCAACATCAATGCCCGCGAAATCGTGGTGCTCGGCAAAGTGCGCGGCAACCTGACCGCCAGCGATCGCGTGGACATCCGCAGCGATGGATCCCTCACCGGCGATGTAGTGGCGGCCCGTATTTCCATCGAAGACGGCGCCTTCTTTAAGGGCGGCATCGACATCCGCAAGGCCGGACAGAAGGCCAACGGCGAAGAAGTGAAGACGCCGGCCACGCCGGAAGCGAGTGCGGTCGCTCGCGCCTAGTCCCGAGGGAAAGTACTGCAGGGAGGCTGAGTTACAGCTCAGCCTCTTTTTCTTTTTATGGGTCAGAACCGCATTCGCGCATGGAATTCGTAGATTCGGACAACCGCCCCGCCGGGTTCGCATCCAATTTCGCGAAAGAGAACTCATCGTGGGATCCCCCAACATCGTCACTTCGCCAAAGACCAAGCTGGAGCCCTTGCGCCCGGGTGCGCGCACAGACTGCAACGGCAAGCCTGTCAAGAACATCCTCCTGCTGGCGATTCCGGACCGCGAGTACAACCTGCTCCGGCCCTATCTCGAGGTGGTGGACCTGAACCACCATGAGATTCTTCACGAGCAGGGGGAAAAAATCGAAGCGGTCTATTTTCCGAACGACGGAATGGTTTCCCTGGTTGTCACCACCAACGATGGGCGAAGCGTGGAGGTGGGGCTGGTCGGCCGCGAGGGTTTCATCGGAACTCCGTTGGCAGTCGGTCTCAGGCATGGACCGTATCGCGCGATCGTACAGATTTCGGGGAGCTGCGCGCGTATCAAGGCCAGTATCCTCGCCGGCAAGATTCCGCTGTCGCCGCGATTCTGGATGGCTATGAACCGCTACATCCTGCTTCAGGGACTTCAGATGGCGCAGGTGGCCGCCTGCAACCGCCTGCACGAACTGGAAGAGCGGCTGTCGCGGTGGCTGCTCATGTGCCAGGACCGGGTGGATTTGGAAGTCTTGAATCTAACTCACGAGTTTCTGGCGCAGATGCTGGGCACGGGACGGCCGAGCGTCAGCCTGGCCGCCGGGATGCTGGAGAAGGCCGGACTGATCGAGAACGTTCGCGGCACCGTACGCATCTGCAACCGCAAGAAGCTGGAAGAGGTCACTTGCGAATGCTACCGGGTGATTCAGAACTTCAATGGTGGCCTGGGACTGAAATAGGAAGCTTCCTGCACCCTTCCTCCGTACGACATCGAACCGACATTTTTTCTCCTGCCCCGCTAAGCTTCGTTCCGAGTTTCCCGAAAAATCACCTATGCCAGACTCGGACGGTAAGACCTGGAAAGACCTCCATCAGCAGGCCATCCAGGAGCAGGACCCTGCCAAAGCATCAGTTCTGTTAGACGAAGCTTATCGAGTGATCCACGACCGCCTGGGCGAACTGCTAAGCCAGCGCCACTTCACCGACGAACAGCCGGAGTTGACGGCGGCATTGAATGAGTTGTACCTCCGCCGCCAGTCCCTCAAATGACCCGGAGTCCGCGTGACACGAATGGACGCTGCACCTTTGCAGAGGACTTGCGGCTGTCGGTCGCGACTCCTTTCCCCGGCTCCTCCCGCTTAATATCTCCCTGCGAATAACTTACCCGGCCCACGACTAAGGAATTGCTCACCGAACTCTAATCCAATTGTGGGCTTCTTCCAGAAAATGGAAGGTGTCCATTACCGAAGTACCGTTGTCGTAATCTTCCTTTCACCAATAATGCGAAATAACGCTTCCGTCGGGCCCGGAATCCGGGAAAATCCTGCGCGGCGGCGAACCAGCGGTACAAAACGGGAGAGAGGAACAAACATGAAATTTGCGACGAAATATGTGTCGCGCATGGCCCTGATCGCTTTGATCGCGGCCGCAGCGAGCACCATGGCTTCCGCGCAGGCTTTGAACTCCGGCGCGCAGGCGATCACTTTGAATGCCACGTTGGCGGAATCGCTCACCCTGAGCCTATCCAGCAACGCGGTCAACTTCACCCTGGCGCCCGGCAGCGCGACCAACGCCGGCAGCACCAATATCACCGCGACTACGTCCTGGGTGCTGGCTTCCGGCCGCACCGCGGTCGGCGTGCACGCGTACTTTGCCAGCGCGGCCGCCGCATTGACCGGCGGCGGCAATAACATTCCGTCTTCGGCATTTTTCATTGCCGACAATGGCGGAAGCTCCACCGCGCTGACCAACAGCGTGGCTTTCGGAGGCGCCAATGCCGGACTCCAGCTGGCGAATGTCGCCATCACGGGTGCGAACCGCGCCTCGAGCCGCACCGATGTCATGGCTTTCAACATCAACCTGACGGGCGGCACCCTGCCCCAGCTTCCGGCGGCAACTTACACCGGAACGCTGAACATTCAGGCCCAGGCCACACCGTAGTTGCAATGGGCGCGACGACAAAGGTGAAGCCTCCGGTTTCGCCTTTGTCGTCACCCAAAAAAATTTGAAGACGGGATCATTCCATGAGATCAGCCATAGAAAAAATCTGCCGGGCGATGTTGGCAGCCGCGCTGTTCGCGGCATTGTCCTCGCTGGCTGGAGCGCAGGCCCTGAACTCCGGGCCGCAACAAATTGCGCTGAACGCAACCCTGAGCGAATCGCTGACGGTGAGCCTTTCCGCCAACAGCGTGAACTTCACTTTGGCGGCCGGGAGCGCAAGCAATCCGGGCAGCGCCAACATCACCGCCACCACCTCGTGGGTGCTTGCCGGCGGGCGCAACACCCTTCGCCTGTACGCGTACTTCACCAGCGCGGCGGCGGCGTTGAGCAGCGGGGGCAACAACATCCCTTCCTCGGCGTTCTTCATCTCCGACAACGGCGGAGCCTCGGCGGCACTGACCAACACGGTGGCCTTTGGCGGCGCCAACGCAGGATTGCAGCTGGCCAGTGTAGCCATCACCAATGCCAACCGCTCCAGCAGCCGCAATGACGTAATGGCTTTCAACATTAACCTGACCGGCGGCACGTTGCCCCAGCTTCCCGCGAGCACGTACACGGGGACCCTCAACATTCAGGCGCAGGCGACACCGTAACACCCTGCCGTTCTTCGCGGGAGCGGAGGACGGCGGCTTAAAACCGATGCCCCGAGTTGCAACATTTCGAAGTGTGGCCGGCCTGGCGCTTCTTGCGATCGCCACCCTGTTGCCGGCCCGCGCTCAATCCCTGGCCGTCAGCCTGTCTTCGAACGCAGTCAATTTCAACCTCACGCGAGGAAGCGACACCAATCCGGGAAGCACTTCGATCACCGCTACCACGACCTGTTCCGGCTGTCTGTTCCAGCCGGTGAACGTCTATGCCTATTTCAACAATGCGGCGTCGGCGCTGAGCAGTTCGGGCAACAACATACCGTCGTCGGCTTTTGAGATCTCGGCCAATGGCGGGGCCTTTCGCGCGCTGAACAACACCGTCGTTTTCGGCGGCGCCGGGGCGGGGCTGCAAATCTCCAACTTCTTTGTGTTGATCGGACCGTTTGGCGGTAGTCATACCGACACACTGGCTTTCAACATTGATCTGAGCGGCGGGACGCTCCCCAACCTTCCGCCGGGAAATTACACGGGCACTTTGACGATTCGCGCCCAGGCGCCGTAGCACTGCCCCCCGGAGAACACCGGTGCAGCGGCCTTAGCTCGACCGAACAATTTCAAGGAACCTCGCGGGTAGGGGAAATGCCTCCGCCGCGGGACGGTAAATTTTATGACCCGCATCTTCCAGAAGGTTTTCGCCAATTTGTGGTGGATCGGACTGCTCGGCGCTCCGCTGTTTGCGCAGACGGTCCGGCCCGTAATCTCCGAGCTGGGAAATCCGGCCAAGGGCCGCATCGAATACTTCAACGACAGTCTGACTCCGTTGAACGTGGTGCTCGAGGTCAAGAGCTTCACCGTCTCCGAAACCGGAGAGATTTCCTACCGCCCGCTCGACTCCACCATCCACCTGAAGCTCTCGACCACCAGCTTCCGCATCATGCCGCAGCAGTCGTACTACGTCTTCTATGAAGCGAACACCGAGGTGGCGCCGGGATGGTTCGTGATCTACGCCGCGTTTTCGGGATTTCCCTTCCGTACGCAGGAGGGAATGAACATCCGGCTGGAGCTGCCGCACACCGTGTACCTGCTGCCCAAGACCGGCATCGGCAAATCCGATGTGGTGGTGGATCGCATGGAGTTCAAGCCGGCTGAGAAAAAACTGGTGCTCGAAGTTGAAAACACGGGAAACACTTTCGGCCGGGTGCAACAGACGTTTGTCATGTTCAACAAGAAAAAGCAGGAGGCGCCGGGCTTCCCCATCTTCCCGCATCGCCGCCGGATTCTGGAGATTTCGCTCGAAGAAAACGAAGCGCCCAGCGGAGTGGTTTTGCAGTTTCAGGATTTCAAGGTCGAGGAGAAGCTCCAGGCAAGCACCAGCACGACGCCCTAGCCGCGGCCCTCATGTCCCGCTTCTTTCAATTCGCGCTGCTGCTGCTCCTTTCCGGAGCGTGGCTTCCAGCCCAGGTGTTCAAGCTGGAGGGCGGCACCTCAAGCCTGTTCAATGCCGAGGGCGGCTCGCTCAACATTAAGGGCGTAAATTACGACAGCACCGTGGGCGCGGGAATTTTTCAGGGACACTTCCAATGGGGCGCGGTGGCGCGAACCAATGTGATGGGATATACGGTCACGGCGGGAGACGATTCCGTCCGTTTCGATCTGCCGACCGATGTTTTCGGCAACACTTCGTACTTTTCCGCGCGCGGCGTGGGTGTCTCGCGAAATTCGAAGGATTCCGGGTTCTATATCCTGGGCGGACTGACCTCCCAGTGGATGGGCTCGGGATTTTTTCAGGCGGCTCGCTCGGAAGATCCGGTCGGCCTGGTATTTTTCCATCACCGTCTTACCGACACCTTGCATTTTTACTCTCGCGATCTGGTTTCGAAACAGAGCACGGCGCTCCAGGCGCTCGAATGGGAGCCGCAGAAGTGGCTCAAGACCTCGGTCACCGCGGGCATGGGTTCGGGGCATCCTTATTTTGCCTCCGCCCTCGACGCCGAACTGCGGCAGTTGAGCCTCAAGGTCAGCTATGCGAGCGTCAATCCGGACTTCCGCCGGGTCACCGTACCGGAACTCTTGAATTCAGAGCCGGAGCGGGAGAATATCGAGGCCGTCTATCACTTCAATCAGGATGCGACGATCACCGCTTCTCACCGCAATCTGATGCAGCCGCTTACTTTAAACAGTCCCCTGGCGCGGGCGTCCAGCGACCAGGTCGGCGGCAACTTCAAGCTCGGGCACGCTTATCTCGGGGCCGGTTTGTTCTCCTCGCGATTTTCCGGCAGTGACAGCTGGGGCTCGAACTTCTTCCTCGGCTACCGCTACCGCCAGTTTCTGGACGTCAGTGGGAGCTACTTCGGCAGCAAGTCCACCAACAGCAGTTACGATTCGATGGTCAGCGGCACCTTCCGCGAGATACTTTCTCCTCGCCTCAGCATCCTTCAGGTGCTCACCTTCTCGAACGGACAGTGGTCCTCTTCCTACGGAGGCGAGTTCCTGACGAACCGCTTCAGCGCCTCGGTGGACTACCAGACCGTTTATGTCGCCTTCCGCACCCGGAATCCGTTCCAGCAGACTCTTTCCTTCAACGCGTCGGTGCGGATGTTCGCTTCCACCTCGCTGACCGCAGCTTCGAGCCTCGCGCCCGATGGGCGCGTACGTTACACCTTCGGGATGCAGACCTACGCCTACCGTTATAAGGGGCTGATGCCCTCCTGGCGCCGAAGCGGCGACAGCTATAAGTTCCCCAAGTTTGTGGTGCAGGGCATCGTCCGCGATGAGCACGGCCAGCCGGTGGCCGGGGCGGCCGTCCAGATTGATAAGGATGTGGTGTACAGCGACAACACCGGGCGTTTCATGTATCGGGTGAAAAGAGACCACGCCTTGAGTTTTCAGGTACTGCCTGAGCAATTTCTAGCGTCCGGAATCTATGAGGTGTTGAAGGCTCCGAAGTCGGTCACCCCGGATAAAGCCGATCAGACCCAGGATGTGGAAATCATTGTCCGCCGCATCAGCTCGGAGCAGGCAGTGCTGATGGGGCTGATTCCAGCTAAATCACCTGCGCCCGCACAGTAAGCACCTGCCCCGGGATTTTCCCAGCCGCAGGCAGTTCCCGCAGGTCGATTGTGAGTTGCGGCGCGCTATCCGGCCGGAGCGGAATTTCCGTTTGCCCGTCGGCCGAAACCACCGAAAAGGTTACGCTTCCCGGGCCGCGCACCCACCGGGTGTCAATGGTCATGGCAAACGCCGAATGGCCGCTTTCGAGAAAGGACTGGAAAGGCTGGACCCCGGGCATGGCGGACATGGTGAGAGATTGTTGGAGCGTGGCCCGCAGCATGATCATGGCGGCTCCGGATTTCACCTGAGCGGAAGACAGGCTGGGGGCGAGCAGTAATAAGGATACGGCCAGAGAGCATAACTTCATATTTGCACCTTCCCTGGGATGGAGGCGTCGGAACCCGCGCCGGGCGCGGGTTGCCATCATACGTCGGAGCCTCCCCGCAGGCAAGGTGAAGCATTTTGCCTGCCGAAAAGACTGCCCGGTTCTAATTTGGGACTCATGTCCACCGATATCCGACTAATTTGGTCTTACAATTTTTTCGCCGATTTCAAAAACGCCGGCGATCTCCGTAGGAAACTTTTCGATTTCGTTAATTTTTTCGATGGACGGCCCTTAGTTGCACATCTCAAATGGGAATGTGCTGTTATAATCGCAAGTCTGCCGAAACAATTTCTGCCGACCGAGGGACTGCGACGCCGCAGCTCGTGATGTTCGGGACCTGACTAGGAAGGGCCCCGCTGCACCTGGAAGCGATCGATGCAGATTTTCCATCGCAGCACGAATACTCTTTCGCGGGCGACCATCTTTGGGGCCGTCTTTGTAGTCGGCGCTCTGTTGTGGGCAGCGAACGAGGTTCAGCGCTCGCCTTACGTCACCTATGCGGGAGTGGCCCGGCCGCAGCCGGTGCCTTTCAGCCACCAGCACCACGTCGCCGGACTCGGAATTGACTGCCGTTACTGTCACACCTCAGTGGAGGTTTCGAATTTTGCCGGCATTCCTCCCACCAAGACCTGCATGAACTGCCACTCCCAGATCTGGACCAATGCCGCCCTGCTCGAACCGGTGCGGGAGAGTTTCAAGACGGGAAAGTCGCTGGAGTGGAACCGGGTCAACGATCTCCCGGATTTTGTTTATTTCAATCACAGTATCCACATAAATAAAGGAGTGGGCTGCAATACCTGCCATGGTCCGGTGGACCGCATGCCCCTCATGTACAACCAGGCGTCGCTGCAGATGGAATGGTGTCTCGACTGTCACCGCGCGCCGGAAAAGTACCTGCGGCCGCGCGATCAGGTGTTCAATATGCGCTACGAGCAGCCCACCGCGCGCGAGCCTCTCGAGTTTGAAGGCCAGAAGTACGTGGACCAGCTGACGCTGGGCAAAACGTTGAAAGAGAACTACAAGTTGCGAACGACGGCGGATATCACCAGTTGCTCGACGTGTCACAGGTAGCTGCCGTTTGCCGGTAGCCGTCGGCCGTTAGCACAGGATTGCGTACGGCCACCGGCAAGAGGCAATGGCCAAACATAAAGATAATGAGTGAAAAGTCACATCTCGACATCTGCCCCAGCAAGAAGGGCAAGCTCGACCTGGAAACCGCCAAGGCCCAGATTGATGCCGCCCAGGGCCCCGAATTCTGGCGCAGTCTGGAAGAGCTGGCCGGGAGCGCGGAATTTCAGGAGATGATGCACCGCGAGTTTCCCAAGGGCGCCTCCGAGTGGCTCGATGATGTCTCCCGGCGCGGCTTCCTCAAGCTGATGGGCGCCTCGCTGGCCATGGCGGGGATGACTGCCTGCACCAAGCAGCCGCTGGAGCCGATCGTCCCCTATGTCAGACAGCCGGAAGAAGTTATCCCTGGCCGTCCGCTTTTTTATGCCACCGCTTTTACGCTGGGTGGCTATGCCAGTCCTTTATTAGTGGAGAGTCAGCTCTTCCGCCCCACCAAGGTTGAGGGTAACGAGAAACACCCGGCGAGTCTCGGCGGCACCGACATCTATGCTCAGGCCTCGATCCTGGAGATGTACGACCCCGACCGTTCCCAGACGCTCACCTATCGGGGCGACGTTCGCACCTGGAGTGATCTGGTCGCGGCTTTGCAGCAGCCGCTGAATATTCAAAAGGGCTTGGGAGGCGAGGGCCTCCGCATCCTGACCCGGACGGTCTCCTCGCCCACGCTGGCCGATCAGATGAAGGGCTTCCTGGCGCTTTATCCGCAGGCGAAGTGGCACACTTACGAACCGATCAATCGTGACAACGTGTTTGAGGGCGCGAAGCTCGCCTTCGGACAGCCGGTGGAAACGCGCTACGACTTCTCGAAGGCCGACGTCATTCTCTCGCTCGACGCGGATTTCCTTTCGGCCGGGTTCCCCGGTTCCACACGCTACATCCGCGACTTCGCCAAGCGGCGCAATCCTGAGCATGGCGAGATGAGCCGGCTCTATGTAGTCGAAAGCGGCATGACCGCGACGGGAGCGAAGGCAGACCATCGGATTCCCCTCCAGGCCGGGGCGATCGAACGGTTCGCCGCTGATTTGAGCGGCCTGGTGAATGCGCTTCCCTCCAACGGATCAGCCGGCGACGGTTCCACCTTCATGGTGCAGGCGGGCATGGAGCTGGCGAAGAGCCGGGGCCGCAGTATCGTGATCGCGGGAGAGCATCAATCTCCTGCGGTTCATGCCTTGGCCCATGCGATCAACCAGAGCCTGGGCAATGTCGGCCAGACGGTTCTCTACACCGACCCGGTCGCGGCGAATCCGATCAACCAGACTGAATCGCTGAAATCGCTGGTCGCCGACATGCGCGCGGGCAAGGTGGACCTGCTCGTGATCATGGGCGGAAACCCGGCTTACGATGCGCCCGCCGATCTGGGTTTCGCCGACGCCCTCAGGAGCGCCAACGTACCGCTGCGAATTCATCATGGGCTTTATCGCGATGAAACGGCTGAACTCTGCCAGTGGCATGTGAACGAGGCGCACTATCTCGAAGCCTGGAGCGATGGCCGCGCCTACGACGGAACCGTCAGTTTGGTACAGCCGCTGATTGCGCCGCTCTACGACGGCAAAAGCTCTCATGAATTGATCTCGCTGCTCTCCGGCCAGGCCAGCCTGAGCGGCCACGACATCGTGAAAGCCTACTGGCAAAAGCAGCATCCGGCCGACTTCGACGCGTTCTGGCGGAAGTCGCTGCACGACGGCTGGGTCGAGGGGACAACTCTGCCGACGAGGTCGCAGGCCGCCAAGTCCGGGATATCGTGGAATGCCGCTCCCGCTAAGGGTTTCGAGCTGAACTTCCGCCACGATCCATCCATTTACGACGGGCGGTTTGCCAATAACGGCTGGCTTCAGGAGCTGCCCAAGCCGATGAACAAGCTGACCTGGGATAATGCGGTTCTGGTCAGCCCGAAAACCGCCGAAGACCTCAAAGTTAAGACCGAAGACGTCGTCTCCATTGAGCTAAACGGCAAGAAAGTTGAAGGCGCGATCTGGATTCAGGCCGGACACTCCGACAACTCGGCTACGGTATTTCTCGGCTACGGACGCCGCCGCGCCGGCCGTGCGGGTACGGGTACGGGATTTGACGCCTATCAGTTGCGCTACAGCGCGACTCCATGGATCGCTTCAGGGGCACAGATAACGCCGACCGGCGCGACCTACAAGCTGGCTTCGACGCAGGGCTACCAGACGATGGACACCGCGGTTGGCACGCGTCCCCTGGTGCAGACGGCCACACTCGAGAAGTATCGCGAGGAGCCGGAGTTCGCCCGCGAAGAACAGCCGCCGAAGGAACTGACGCTCTACAAGCCCTATCCCTACGACAAGGAACCCTACAACTGGGGAATGGCGATCGACTTGAACGCCTGCGTGGGCTGCAATAACTGCATCATCGCCTGCCAGTCCGAGAACAATATTGCGGTGGTCGGCAAGGAGCAGGTGGTCAAGGGACGCCATATGCACTGGCTCCGCGTGGACGCCTATTATCAGGGCGACCGCGCCAACCCCAAAGCTTATTTCCAGCCGGTTCCGTGCATGCAGTGCGAGAACGCGCCCTGCGAAGTCGTGTGCCCGGTCGGGGCCACGGTGCACAGCACCGAAGGCTTGAACGACATGGTGTACAACCGCTGCGTCGGCACCCGCTACTGCTCGGACAACTGTCCCTACAAGGTCCGGCGCTTCAATTTCCTGTTGTTCCAGGATTGGGAGACGCCGCAGTACAAACTGATGCGCAATCCGGATGTAACCGTGCGCAGCCGCGGCGTGATGGAAAAGTGCACCTACTGTGTGCAGCGCATCAATGAGCACCGCATTGACAATGAACGCGCGGACACCAGGATCCAGGACGGCGAGTTGAAGACGGCGTGCCAGCAGTCCTGTCCCGCTGACGCTATCGTTTTCGGCAACATCAACGATCCCAACAGCCGGGTCTCGCAGTTGAAGCGCGAGGCGCGGAACTATGCGCTGGCGGCGGAGTTGAACACCCGGCCGCGTACGACCTACCTGGCGGAGATCACCAATCCCAATCCGCAGATCGAAGGGGAGCATCATGGCTGACCGGCCGGAAAACCTGATCTCCACCGATCGCGCGCCTGTAATTGAGCCGGGCTACAACTTCGGCTCGGTTACCGACAAGATCAGTTCGATCGTGCTCACCCGCCCGGCGTCGAGCGGGTGGTTTATCGGCTTTGGCATCGCGTTCATGATCACCATGATGCTGCTTTTTGCCCTGGCTTATCTGTTCGCCAAGGGCGTCGGCATCTGGGGCATCAATATCCCCGTCGGCTGGGGATTCGCCATCGTCAACTTCGTGTGGTGGATCGGCATCGGCCACGCGGGAACGCTGATCTCGGCCATCCTGATGCTGTTGCGCCAGTCCTGGCGTAATTCCATCAATCGTTTCGCGGAGGCGATGACGCTCTTCGCCGTGGCTTGCGCCGGCATCTTCCCCCTGGTGCACACCGGCCGCCCCTGGCTCGCTTACTGGCTCCTGCCCATTCCCAACACCATGGGCGTCTGGCCGCAGTTCCGCAGTCCCCTGGTGTGGGACGTGTTCGCCGTTTCCACCTATGCCACCATTTCAGCGTTGTTCTGGTACGTGGGACTGATTCCTGACCTGGCGACCCTGCGCGACCGCGCGGAGAAGCGCCCTTTGAAGGTTATCTACGGCATGCTGGCCCTGGGCTGGCGGGGATCCGCGCGGCACTGGCACCGCTACGAAACGGCTTACCTGCTGCTTGCCGGCCTGGCGACGCCGCTGGTGCTCTCGGTCCACACCGTCGTGAGCTTTGACTTCGCAGTCGGCATAGTTCCGGGCTGGCATACCACCATCTTCCCGCCTTATTTTGTTGCGGGCGCCATCTACTCCGGATTCGCCATGGTTGTCATGCTGTGTATCCCGATCCGCAAGATCTACGGCCTGGAAGATTTCATTACCGAGCGTCACCTGGAGAATTCCGCCAAAGTCATGCTGGCCACGGGCCTGATCGTCGGATACGGCTACATCATTGAAGCGTTCATGGGCTGGTACAGCGGCAACCGCTATGAGGCGTTCACCTTCTGGAACCGCCTGCACGGTCCTTACTGGATCCTCTACGCGCTGCTCTGGATCTGTAACATCTTCCTCCCGCAGGTCCTGTGGATCCGGAAGTTCCGCCGCAGCCCATTCTGGCTGTTCATTGTGTCCATGATCGTGCTCACCGGCATGTGGCTCGAGCGTTTTGTCATCGTAGTCATGAGCCTGCATCGCGACTTTCTCACTTCCTCGTGGGGAATGTACTACCCGACGAAGTGGGACTGGATGACCTTCGTCGGCACCCTGGGCATGTTCCTGGCGGCGATCTTCCTGTTCGTGCGCATCCTGCCGATGATCTCGATTTTCGAAATGCGGACGTTGCTGCCGGAAGCTGAGGTGAAAGAGTGAAGCGCACCCAAAGCTACGGCCTGTTGGCGGAATTCGCCTCGCCCACCGAACTGGTGAAGGCGGCTGAGCAGACCCATGCCGCGGGTTACAAGAAAATTGACGCCTACAGTCCGCTGCCCATCGAGGGCCTGGCCGAGGCCATCGGGTTCCACCACGATCTGGTGCCGCTCGTGACCTTGATCGGTGCGGTGATCGGCGGGCTGTCGGGATATCTAATGCAGTTCTGGATGTCTACCATTGATTATCCGGTTAACGTGGGCGGCAAACCCTTTCATTCCTGGCCCTCGTTCATCATCATTACGTTTGAGATGACGATTCTGTTCGGCGGCATCTTCGCGGTTTTCGGCATGCTCGCGCTGAATGGCCTTCCCATGCCCTACCACCCGGTTTTCAACGTTTCGCGCTTCGCATTTGCCAGCAAGGACCGCTTCTTCCTGATCGTGTTCTCGTCCGACAAGAAGTACGACCCGGTAAAAACCCGCGAGTTTCTGGAGAGCCTGGCTCCCCGGTCGTTGGCGGAGGTGCCCGATTAAGGCCGCGATCCAATTCGGACACTGGACCCGGATGGCAGGTGTGGGCGTGGTCTTGGCAGTCCTCGCCGGCTGCCGTCAGGATATGCACGATCAGCCGAGGTACAAGCCCTTGGCCAAAAGTGATTTCTTCGCCGACCGCCGCGCTGCACGCACTCCGGTGGATGACACCGTGGCCCAAGGCCAACTGCACGACGACGTCTATTTCTACACCGGCAAAATCGGCGACAATCCCGGCGACTTCATGCCCTTTCCGGTGACGGAAAAGGAGCTGGCCCGGGGACGCGAGCGCTACAACATCTATTGCGCGCCCTGCCATTCGCGGGTGGGGGATGGCAACGGCATGATCGTGCAGCGCGGGCTGAAGCGGCCGCCGTCATTTCACGAGGTTCGCCTGCAACGGGCGCCGCTCGGCTACTACTTTGACGTGATCACCAACGGCTTCGGCGCCATGCCGGACTATGCCGCCCAGGTCCCGGCGGGCGACCGCTGGAGAATCGCCGCCTACATCCGCGCTCTGCAACTGAGCCAGCATGCGACCGTGGCGGATGCCGCCGGGCAGCAGATTCCGTCACCGCCTTTGAAGTTCCGGGAACCGGGCTCCGGCGCGACTCTGCCGGTGTTGCAGGAAGAAAAACCCGAAGCGGAAGGATCGAGCCACGAATGAGCGCGACGGCGCAAAATCTTAATCTGAGCGCACCGCCGATCGTCAGCGTGTGGAGGCGGCGGTTCTTCGCGATCGGGGTGATCTTCTCCGCGATTGCGATCGGCCTGGCCTTCATGCAGCCGGACAAATTTTTCCACGCCTATCTGGTGAGCTACATGCAATGGCTGGGGCTGGCGCTCGGCTCCATGGCCATTCTGATGCTCCGGCACCTGACCAAGGGCGGCTGGGGCATGATCATTCGCCGTATGCTGGGCGCGGCAATGCGCATGATTCCCTTTATGACGCTGCTGTTTCTGCCCATCGCGTTTGTGGGGATGAAGTACCTGTACAACGCGTGGCTCGACCCGGAAAAAATCGCCAAGAGCGAGCATCTCCAGCACCTGACAGCGAGTTACCTGAACGTTCCCGGCTTCCTGTTGCGAGCGGTAATTTACTTCGCCCTCTGGAACCTGATCTCCTTCCTGCTGAGCAAATGGTCGCGGCAGCAGAACAATCCGCCGCTGCGCGATAACAGCCAACGCTTCAAGGCGCTCAGCGGACCGGGCATTCTCATTTATGGACTGACCCTCACCTTCGCCGTGATTGACTGGGTGATGTCCATCGACCCCACCTGGATTTCCACCATCTACGGGCTGATTTTCCTGATCGGGCAACTGGTCTCCGCGATGACCTTCGCCATTATCGTGGAGCGGGTGCTGTTCGACTACGAGCCGATGTCGGTGCTGTTGCAGAAGGAATATGTACATGACCACGGCAAGTTCACCCTGGCCTTCATCATGGTCTGGGCCTACTTCTCCTTCTCGCAGTGGCTGATCATCTGGTCGGGCAATCTGCCAGAGGAGATCACTTGGTACATGCGCCGGCTGAGCGGCGGGTGGCAATTTGTCGGGCTCTTCCTGGTGTTGTTTTTCTTCGCCGTTCCCTTCGTGTTCCTGCTCTCCCGTTCGTTCAAGCGCGATGTCCGGCGGCTGGTGTACCTGGCAGCCTGGCTCTTTTTGATGCGCTACGTGGACCTGTTCTGGATCATCCGGCCGAACTACTCGGCCACTTTCAACGTGACGTTGTCGGACATCGTGGTGCCCCTCGCGATGGGCGGGTTGTGGCTGTCGCTGTTCTGCCGCAACCTGTCGTCGCAGCCGCTGGTGCCCGCGTATGACGCCTATGCCGTCGAAGTCCTGGAGCCGCACCATGAATGACGACCACCTGAATCACGAGGTCGAATTCGAACAGGAAGACCTGCGGGCGAAGCCCATCGTCTGGTTCATGGTCGGGCTGGGGGCGATTCTGGTCCTGGTTTATTTCCTGATGCAAGCGATGTATGCGGGACTGAACCGCTATGACTTTGCGCAAGCCCAGAAGCTGGCGCAGAACCCGCTGGTCAAGACCAATCCGGATCCGGAACAGCGGCGCGGCGTTTCTAAAGCCGACACCCAGGATCAGATCCGGCAGATCTTCCCCGATCCGCGGCTGGAAGAGGACGAGCGCGGCGAATTGCAGTCGGTGATCAACGGACAGGAGGAGATGCTGCATCGTTACGACTATGTGGACCGCAGCGCCGGCGTGGTGCGGATTCCGATTGAGCGCGCGATGCAGTTGATCGCGCAGCGCGGACTGCCGACGCGGCCCGAGGGTGCTGCCGCCAACGCAAAGCCTGCGCCGCCGCCGGCCAAGGCGCGCTAGAGTTTTTGCTTTTTATGAAACGCAGTCGCCACAATTCGAATTGGCTGCTCGCCGTCGCCCTGCTGCTGTTGCCGGTCGCGGCCTTCGGTCAGGGGATGACCAAGGGCATCCTGTCGCCTCCGGCGAATGTCAGGCCGCCGGGGCTGGCCAACGTGGGCTTCGAGCAGAAGCTGAACGGGCAGATTCCTCTCGACGTCAGCTTTCGGGACGAAACGGGAAAGACGGTGCAGCTGGCGGATTATTTCGGCCGGCGTCCGGTAATTCTTAACCTGGTTTACTACCAGTGCCCCATGCTGTGCGGCGAGGTGCTGAACGGACTGACCACTTCCCTGCGGGCGTTGAAGTTCGACGTGGGGAAGGAGTTTGAGGTGCTGACGGTGAGTTTCGATCCGCGTGAGACCCCGGAACTGGCCGCCGCCAAGAAGGCGGCGATGCTCAAGCGCTATGCGCGTCCGGGCGCCGAACAAGGCTGGCATTTCCTGACCGGTCCCAAGGATTCGATCGAGAAATTGACCAATGCCGCGGGGTTTCAGTATCAGTTCGATCCGAAAACCGGGCAGTTCGCGCACGCCACCGCGATCATGGTGCTGACGCCGCAGGGCAAGATTGCGCAGTACTACTACGGCGTCGAATACGCGCCCAAGGATTTGCGCCTCGGGCTGGTGCAGGCGTCGAACAATAAAGTCGGCAACGTGGTGGACCAGGTGCTGCTGTATTGCTACCACTACGATCCGGCGACCGGAAAATACGGCGCCATCGTGACTCGGGTTTTGCGGCTGGCCGGGCTCGCCACTCTCGCGATTTTAGGAGTAATGATTCTGGTCTTGACCAAGGCGGGTCCGAAACAGCGGCAGATCTGAACGGCGCTGGCTCAAGGACAACGACGGAAGACTGACAACTGATTATGTTTGAGAACTTTCCACTTTGGCCCGCACGGGCTTCGACCAGCGCCGGGAGTGTAGACGCGCTCTACATCTTCCTGGTGATGCTCGCCGGGTTCATGACACTGGCCATTTTCGGCATGGTGCTGTTGTTCGCGATCAAGTTCCGCCGCCGCCGCGGGGTGTCCGCCGAACAGATCGAGGGTTCCACCCGCCTGGAACTCACCTGGACCATTACGCCGTTGTTCATCTTCCTGTTCATCTTTGTCTGGGGCGCGTGGATCTATTACCAGGACCGGACTCCCCCGCAGGGGGCGGCCACCGTGTACGTAGTCGCGAAACAATGGATGTGGAAACTGCAGCACGAGGAAGGCGCGCGGGAGATCAATCAGCTGCACGTGCCCGTGGGACGCGACGTCAAGATGGTCATGACATCGCAGGACGTGATCCATAGCTTCTTCGTTCCGGCGTTTCGCATCAAGCAGGACGTGCTTCCCGGCCGCTATACCACCGCCTGGTTCCGCGCCACCAAGCCCGGAACGTATCACCTGTTCTGTGCCGAATATTGCGGCACCCAGCACTCCGGCATGGTGGGCGACGTGATTGTGATGGAACCGGCGGCCTACCAGGCCTGGCTGAGCGGCGGCGGGACCACCGGCAGCATGGCGGCGAGCGGAGAACAGCTGTTCACGCAGCTGGGATGCAGCACCTGCCACCGCTCCGACTCGCAGGGGCGCGGCCCGAATCTTGCCGGCCTTTCCGGCAGCAAGGTGGAACTGGAGGACGGAACCACAGTGACCGCCGACGAGAGTTATATCCGGGAATCCATCCTGGTTCCGACCGCGAAGGTGACTCGCGGCTTTAAGCCGGTCATGCCGGTATTTCAAGGACTGGTCAGCGAAGATCAGCTCAACGCGCTGGTCGCCTATGTGAAGTCGCTCACCCCGGCCCAGCAAGCAAAGGTGCAACCGTAATGGCTACCGCAGCGATCACTGCCGAGCGCAAGGATTATCTGAATGAAACCTACGGCATCCGCTCGTGGCTTCTTACCGTGGACCACAAGCGGATTGCCCTGCTGTATCTGGTTTCCATCACGTTCTTCTTCTTTATCGGCGGCTTCTTTGCCCTGTTGATCCGCCTGGAGTTGCTTACGCCTGCCAGCGACCTGGTGCAGGCCGACACCTATAACAAGCTTTTCAGCATGCACGGGATGATCATGGTGTTCTTTTTCCTGATCCCGTCCATCCCCGCGGTGCTGGGCAACTTCCTCATACCCCTGATGATCGGGGCCAAAGACCTGGCTTTCCCGCGCATTAACCTGTTGAGCTGGTATCTCTACATGGCGGGCGGCGCACTAATGATGCACGCCATGCTGACCGGGGGCGTAGACACCGGCTGGACCTTCTACACCCCGTTGAGCACCGCCTTCAGCAACACCAAGGTCGTCGAAGCCGGACTGGCGATCTTCATCAACGGCTTCTCCTCCATCCTTACCGGATTGAACTTCGTGGTTACAACCCACCGCATGCGCGCGCCGGGTATGACCTGGTCCCGCCTGCCGCTGTTCGTCTGGGCGCACTACGCCACCAGCATCATTCAGTTGCTGGGCACGCCGGTGATCGCGGTTACCCTGGTACTGGTAGTAGTGGAACGGGCTCTGCACCTGGGCATTTTCGATCCCCGGCTGGGCGGCGATCCCCTGCTCTTCCAGCACCTGTTCTGGTTCTACTCCCACCCCGCGGTGTACATCATGATTCTGCCGTCCATGGGCGTGGTGTCGGAGATCATTCCCTGTTTCACGCGCAAGCGCGTGTTCGGATACGGTTTCATCGCCATGTCGTCGGTCGCGATTGCGGTGGTGGGGTTCCTGGTCTGGGCGCACCACATGTTCACCGCCGGCATCTCGCTCTATGCGGCGCTGGTCTTCTCGTTCCTCAGCTACCTGGTGGCGGTACCCTCGGCGATCAAGGTCTTCAACTGGACCGCCACGATGTACAAGGGCTCGATCCGCTTCGACACGCCGATGCTTTACGCCTTTGGCTTCATCGGATTGTTCACCATCGGCGGATTGACCGGCCTGTTTCTGGCCGCCCTCGGCCTGGACGTCCACGTGACCGACACCTATTTCGTGATCGCCCATTTTCACTACATCATGGTCGGCGGCGCAGTGATGGGATATCTCGGCGGCATGCATTTCTGGTGGCCGAAGATTTCCGGCCGCATGTATCCCGAAGCCTGGGGCAAACTGGCGGCCCTGATCGTATTCGTGGGATTCAATCTCACCTTCTTTCCCCAGTTCATCCTGGGTTACCTGGGAATGCCGCGGCGCTATGCCAGTTACGCGCATTCGCCGGAGTTCCAGATTTTGAACGTGTTCTCGACTGCGGGCGCGACGATTCTCGGCATCGGCTATCTGCTGCCCATGGTGTATTTCCTGTGGTCGATGCGTTACGGTAAGCCGGCGCCAGCCAATCCCTGGGGAGCTTCCGGGTTGGAGTGGATGACGCAATCTCCGCCCACGACCTACAACTTCGACGAGACCCCGCACGTCACCTGGGAAGCTTACGACTACGCCAATATTCCCGAACCCGAGGAGGTTTCCGTTGAGCGATAGCCACGCCCATAATCCCGCGCTGCTGCATCACTTCTCCAGCGTGGAACAGCAGCGCCAGGCGTCGTCCTTCGGCATGTGGCTGTTTCTCGGCACCGAAATCATGTTCTTCGGAGGCGTGTTCTGCGCCTACCTGGTGTACCGCTACCTGCACTACAACGAATTTGCGGCGGCCAGCCAGACGCTCGACGTGCTGCTCGGCACCATCAACACCGCCATTCTGCTGGTGAGCAGCGTCACCGTGGTACTGGCGGTCAATGCGGCGCAGCGGGGGAAACAGAAGCTGCTGGTGGTCTATCTGATCCTGACCATGATTCTGGGTCTGGCCTTCCTGGGCGTAAAGGCCAAGGAGTATGCCGACAAGTTCGAGCACCACCACATCCCGTCCTACGACTTTGCCTTCCCCACCACCGCGCACATCGGGCACGACCAGGTGCCGATCAACCCCTCGAGCGCGGAGATATTTTTCTCGCTCTACTTCGCCATGACGGGCATGCACGCACTGCACATGGTCATCGGCGTCGGACTGTTTGGAGTGCTGACCTGGTTTGCCTATCGCGGCAAGTATTCGGCGGAGTATTACACGCCCATAGAAAACGCGGGGCTTTACTGGCACTTCGTGGACCTGGTGTGGATTTATCTTTTTCCGCTGTTGTACCTGATCAGCCGCCATCACTGAGGCCCTTATGAGCGAACACGCACACGTCACATCGGTCAAGTTTTACATCTTCATCGGCGCCACGCTGATCGCGCTCACCTTCCTGACTGCGGGGATCGCCTTCGTCAATCTGGGGCCCTTCAATCCGGTGGTGGCTCTGGCCATCGCCACCCTTAAGGCCCTCCTGGTCGTCCTGTTCTTCATGCACGTCAAGGACACCAGCGAGCGCATGGTGAAAGTGGTGATCGCGGGAGGAATTTTCTTCCTGCTGATCCTGCTGATGTTGAGCCTGCTCGATTACACAACCCGTCTGCTGGGATAGAAACCCGGCAGATTGATTCAACCCATTTCCCCTAAATTTGCGATATACTCCGCCGTCGGCGGACTTTCAGTTTTTCGCGAGGTGACCTATGGCATTTTGCAACTCCTGCGGGGCGACCCTGGATGCCGGCGCCAAGTTTTGCAGCAAGTGCGGCACCACCCAACCAGCGGCTCCCGGCGCCGCGGCGACTCCGGCCACCCCGGCGGCGGCTGCGCCCGGCAAAGGGGGAAGCAGCGCTCTCAAAATCATTCTGATCATCGTGGCGGTGATCGTGGGCATCGGCATTATCGGGGCCAGCGTGATCGGCTACGGAATCTACCGCGTGGCCAAAGGCACGCACGTCGAAGAGCGTAACGGGAAGGTGCGAGTCGAAACACCGTTCGGCAAGGTGGAAAGCTCTACCGACCCGGATGCGGCGGCGCGGGAAATCGGGGTTGCCATGTATCCCGGGGCACAGATGAGCAAGAATGGCTCGGCTTCGATGACCATCGGCGGCATTCACACCACAACCGCCATGCTGGAAACCGACGATGCTCCCAATGTCGTGGCCGATTTCTACCGCTCGCGCATGCCGAACGCGCACTACTCGTCCAATCAGGGAGACAACTATTCCATGATGACGGGCGACAAAGACGACATGACGACGGTCAACATTCAGGGCTATGAGGGCCGTACCCGGATCCAGATCAGCCGGGTGACCAAGGGAAATTAGGGCTCCGGCGCCCGCGATGACGCAGAATTTTGTCCAGCTTGCGGTCGCTGCCAAGTCTGCGGTGGTGGACGCCGAAAGCCTTTGTGCCGCGCTACGCCGCGAAGTCCGCGGCGATGTACGCTTCGACGCCGGCAGCCGCGCGCTCTACGCCACCGACGCCTCGAACTATCGCCAGGTTCCGATCGGCGTCGTGCTCCCCCGCGATGCTGAAGACGTAATCGCTACCGTGGCTCTCGCCCGCCGCTATGGTGCCCCTCTTCTCTGTCGAGGCGGAGGTACTTCTCTCGCCGGGCAATGCTGCAATGTCGCAGTCATTCTCGACTTTTCCCGCTACATGTCGCAGATTCTGGAGGTTGATTCCGTCCGCCGCCTGGCGCGCGTGCAGCCGGGGGTGGTGCTCGACGATCTGCGCGCCGCGGCCGAAAAGCACAACCTGACCTTCGCGCCGGACCCGGCCACGCACGACCGTTGCACCCTCGGCGGGATGATTGGCAATAACTCCTGCGGCGTGCATTCGGTGATGGCGGGAAAGACCGACGACAACATCGAATCGCTGGAAGTGCTCACCTACGACGGCGTCCGCATGAAAGTGGGCGCGGCGACAGACGCCGAGTTGAACGCGATCATTCAGGCTGGCGGACGTCCGGGAGAGATTTATGCCGGACTGAAAGACCTCCGCGACCGCTACGCGAACCTGGTGCGCGCGCGCTTTCCCGACATTCCCCGCCGCGTCTCCGGCTACAACCTGAACTTTCTGCTGCCGGAAAAGGGATTCCACGTTGCCCGCGCGCTGGTGGGGTCGGAGGGCACCTGCGTCACCGTGCTGGAGGCAAGCTGCCACCTGGTGGAGAGCCCGCCGGCGCGGGTGCTGGTTGCTATCGCCTACCCGGACGTTTATCAGTGCGCGGATCACGTGCCCGAAATCATGGGCTACAAACCCATCGGGTTGGAGGGCTTTGACGATTTGCTGGTGCAGTACACCCGCCGCAAGGGAATCAATCCCGAAGGCCTTTCCCTGCTCCCCGAGGGCGGCGGCACACTTCTCGCCGAGTTCGGCGGGCAAACCCTGGGAGAGGCGGAAGACCTGGCGCGGAGAATGATCGCCGGCCTCGCCGCGTCTCCCCACCCGCCCAACACCCGCCTGCTGACCGATCCCTCGAAAATGAAGCTGGTGTGGCAGGTGCGCGAAGCAGGGCTGGGAGTGGTTTCGCACGTCCCCGGAGAGCCGGAAGCCTGGGAAGGGTGGGAGGACGCCGCGGTCGCGCCCGAGAAATTGGGAGGGTACCTGCGCGATCTGCGTAAACTCCTCGATGCGCATGGGTATCGCGGAGTGATGTACGGGCACTTCGGCCATGCCTGTGTTCACCTGCGGATCAGCTTCGACTTCGCCACAGCCCAGGGCATCCGCGAGTTCCGCAAATTCGTCGAGGAGGCGGCCGACCTGGTGGTCAGCTACGGCGGCTCATTCTCCGGGGAGCATGGGGATGGGCAGGCTCGGGCGGAGCTCTGGCCCAAGATGTTCGGGCCGGAGCTGATGAACGCTTTCCGTGAATTCAAGAGTCTGTGGGACGCGGAGTGGAGGATGAATCCGGGAAAGCTTGTCGAGCCCTACCGGATTGACGAGAATCTGCGGCTGGGCGCGGGCTACCATCCCTGGAAGCCGGAGACCCACTTCAGACTGCCGCACGACCACGGCAGTTTTGCCGATGCCGCCCAGCGGTGCGTGGGCGTGGGCAAATGCCGCAGCGATGAAGGGGGTGTCATGTGCCCCAGCTATCAGGCGACTCGCGAGGAGCAGCACTCCACCCGCGGCCGCGCGCGCCTGCTCTGGGAGATGCTTCAGGGAGAAGTGGTGAGGGGGCAATGGCGCGATGAAGCCGTCAAAGAGTCGCTGGACCTGTGTCTGGCCTGCAAGGGCTGCAAGAGCGACTGCCCGGTGCAGGTAGATATGGCGACCTACAAGGCCGAATTTTTCGCCCACTACTACCATCGCCGACTGCGCCCCCGTAGCGCGTACGCCTTCGGCCATGTGGACCGGTGGGCTCGTCTCGCCAGCCATTTGCCGTGGCTGGCGAATCTCCCCTCCCAACTGCCGCTGGTTCGGAATCTGGCGAAATGGGCGGTTGGCATGCCCCAGCAACGGGCCGTTCCGCGGTTCGCTTCTCAAACCTTTCGCGCATGGTTTCAACAGCGGAAGGCCGGCAACACTACCGGTCCCATGGTGCTGCTGTGGCCGGACACCTTCAACAATTACTTCCTTCCGGACACGGCGAAGGCCGCAACCGCCGTCCTGGAAGCTGCTGGATTTCATGTCCAGCTGCCGCGTACGGTCCTCTGCTGCGGCCGGCCACTCTACGACTTCGGCTTCCTGGATCGCGCCAGGCGTCTGTTGCTGGAGACTCTCCACGCCCTAGCCCCCGAAATCGAAGCTGGAATCCCCGTGGTGGCGCTCGAGCCGAGTTGCGCCGCCGTTTTTCGCGATGAATTGAGCAACCTGTTCCCCGAGGATCCCCGGGCGGCAGCGCTCTCCCGCAGCGTCTTTCTGCTCAGCGAATTTCTCGAACAGAAGGCCCCGAACTTCGCTCTTCCCAGGCTGGACCGCCGGGCGCTCCTTCACGGCCATTGCCATCAGAAATCATTAATGAGAATGACGGCCGAGGAGTCCGTCCTGCGACGGATGGGCATTGAATACCATGCTCCGGCGCCAGGGTGCTGCGGCATGGCCGGGTCATTCGGCTTCGAACACGACCGTTATGAAATCTCCATGGCAATCGGGGAACATCGGTTGTTGCCCGCGGTCCGCCGGGAGCCCGAGGAGTCCCTGCTTATCGCCGACGGATTCAGCTGCCGGGAACAAATTCTCCAGGCTACCGGCCGGCGCACCCTGCACCTGGCCGAAGTCATCTATATGGGTGTCCAGAGCTCCCCGGAGCGGGCGGAGAGCAAGTCCTGAAAAGCGCCAGGTTTCCAATTTTATCCTACTGATAAATAAAGACTTAATCCGGCCCTCGCCATCCCGCCCGGGTTCTGCAACAATAAATCTAAGCTTCGGAATGTCGTAAGGCGAACCCCCATGATTCTAGCAACCGATCAAACGACCGGGCTCACGGTCAAGCCGGAGTCCACCCTCGAACCGACCCTTCAGGGGTCCGTTCTGGTCCTAATTCAATTCGACGTGTGTGAAGAGATTCGGCTCGACCAGCTGAGCCAGATTCTGCAGGCGCGGAAGCTCCAGCAGCCCCGATTCAAGCACGCCGCCCCAGGCTACGTACGCTACGAACGTCCTCCGGTGGTCGAACCCCTGGAGCCGCTGGTGCTCGAGAGCGGAGAACGCCTCCACGGAGAGATCAAGTACTACGATTACGGCGTGATCAGTTTGGTTTTCGAGCTCCCCTTCGCGGGGGATTGGGAGACCCTCGTCCAGCTCGGCAGCCGCTGGGTCTGGGACGTGGACTTCGAGCGCCATGCGTCGCGCATCGCCCGGCAGAAGCTGGACATTGCCGGAGCAGCGCTGGTTAAACCGTACGGCGAGTGGCTCAGCGAAGACTACATCCTCTTCCATGTTTCGAAGATTGCCGGCGCCCCGAATGCCGCCGACCTGGTGGAGTTCCGGGGAGAACGCATTACGCAGATCGTGCGCGGCGAGACCTCGCCGCTCTCGGACGGGGAGCGCGCCGAGGTTCTACAGGCCCGCATTTCTTACTATGCCAACGACCTGGCGGTGATCGGTTGGAATGCCGCGTTTATCTACGACAGCGACTCCGGCGCCGACTCCACCATCCAGCTGATCGAGTACGCAAACTCGCAGTTGCTGGAGTTCCGCCACTACGACGATCTGCTGACCCGCGAGCTGGACAGCGTGTACTCCCTGCTCGACAAAGGCACCAGCCTGCTCAAGCGCTGGAAGCTGCAACGCGCCGCCACCAAGCTGCACACCGTCCTGCTGGATGTCGCTGAACTGACCGAAAGGGCCGACAACGCCATCAAGTTCCTCAGCGACATGTTTTCAGCGCGCCTGTACAAGCTGGCGGCCGCGAAGGTGGGCGTGCCCGACTACAAGGACCTGGTCACCCAGAAGCTCAAAGCGGCCGAGGACCTCTACCGCTTTATGGTGGACCAGTTCAACCAGGGCCGGGCCTTTGTCCTGGAGTTGATGGTGGTGATTATCCTGGTGGTGGAGTTGATCTTCTTCTTCGGCGGCAAGGGCTGAGATCGGTCGTGAGTCGTTGGTCTTTCGTCGTGCGCCAGCCAGTCTTTCGCTAATACCCTGCATCGCCACTGCCCCCCGCCCCGTCGCTCCCGCTTGGCGACTAAAGACCGACGACTAACGACGAACGACTGCTTCCATTTATCCTGTATCGCTCTCTCGAAAGGAGTCCCATGCGAGGACTTGACGGCAAGCGTGTGCTCATCACCGGGGGCGCCAGCGGGATCGGGGCGGCCACGGCGGCGCGATTTCTGGAGGAAGGTTCCTCGGTTTGCGTGCTGGATCGCGACGCGAAGGCGCGGCGGGAGATCGCAGTGCAGCTCCCCGCCCTTGCCGGCACCCTCGACGCCGACGTCGCCAACCTGTCTCAGGTAAAGTCCGCCTTCGCCGATGCGGTCAAGATCATGGGCGGTGTAGATGTTTTGATCAACAACGCTGGCATCAGCATCCGCCACAAATTTCTGGAAATCACGGCGGCGGAATGGGATCGGGTTCTGGCGGTCAATCTGACCGGCGTTTTTTATGTGGCGCAGACCGCCGCCCGGCATATGTGGGAGCGGGGCAGCGGCGTGATTCTCCAGACCGCTTCTACCAACGGGATCATGGGTTATCCCTTTTATGCGGACTACAACGCGACCAAGGCAGGGGTGATTGAGCTGACGAAGTCCATGGCGCTGGAGCTTGCCCCGAAAGTAAGAGTGTGCGCGGTCGCTCCCGGTTACGTGCTCACGCCGATGCAGCGGGCGGAATACTCCGATGCGATGCTGGCGGAGGTGAACCGCAAAATCCCGCTCGGGCGGCACGCCAAGCCGGAGGAGATCGCGGGCTTGTTTGCGTATCTCGCCTCCGACGACGGGGCGTACTGCACCGGCCATGTCTATACGATTGACGGGGCGGAAACCGCCGGAGGGCTGGCCAGCCGTTAGATCTTCTTGCTCTCCATCAGCCGCTCGAAATAGTGGTTGTCGTACGACTTCGAAGCGTTGGTGACGTACTCGATCACCTGATGAATCTTGCCGCGGTCCCCGCGGGTCAGTTCGCTGAATTGAACGGCTACGCCAGAGCCGGGTTCCAAGCGCAACACGCTTCCTTCCGCTGGCACTTTCCCATCGTCAATGGAAAATACCAGGCTCAGGGGCGTGCCCGCGGGAAGGATGGCGCTGGTTTCGACGAAGCAACCCCCCAGGCTGATATCGGTCAGGTTGCCCATGATCAGGGAGCTGCCTTCGTCGCCGGGCTGCCGCAGTTCGATGGTCACGCGGCATTTCATGCGCGGATACAAGCGGCGGTTCTTGCGGAACGGCTGCTTCTGTTTTTCCACGTACATGCGGCGGTCGGCTTCGGCGAGCAGCGCCTCCGCGTCCTTGCCGTCCTCGGGATAGAGCGAATACCCGACGCTGAGGGAAAGAATGTCCTCGCCGCAGACCTCGCGCCCCGCCTGCTGCGCCAGCTCGCGCAGCTGATGCATCTTCTTGGTCGCGGTATCCGGCACCAGACCGGGGACCACCACAACGAACTCGTCGCCGCCCATGCGCGCGACATAGTCGTAGTCGCGGCAGCTGTGCTTCAGAGCCTGCGCGAAGAGGCGTAGGACGCGGTTGCCCTCCAGGTGGCCGAAGCGGTCGTTGATCTGCTTGAAGCCATCCATGTCGCAGACCATCACAGCCAGGCCCGTGGTGGCGCGTTTGCAGCGGGCCAACTCACGGTCCAGTTGCAGGAAGAGCGAACGCGCATTCGGCAGGCCGGTGAGATAGTCCGTGGTCGCCGAACTCTCCGCCTGCTCGTATTTCACGGCGTTCTCGATGGAGAGCGCCATCTTCGAGCTGACTGCCAGCAGAATGCGCAAGTGATCGGAAGTGAAAGCGTCGGGCTCGGCATGATAAAGCGCGAGCACGCCCACCACCCCGGCCACTCCCTCCAGCGGCACCGCCAGCGCCGAGCGCAGGGTGCTGAATTTCGAGGGATCGTTCAGATAGCCCGGTTCCACCGAGGGATTGCCGTTGATGATGGGCTTGCGGTTGTGCGCAACCCATCCCGACAGACCCTGGCCGACAGGAATTCGCAGCGAGGAGAACAGGCGGAAGTTGTCGCCGTTCACATGTTCGGGCACGAGTTCCTGATCGCGGCGGATGTAAATCGCGATGGCATCGTAGGGCACCAGCCGCTTGAGCTTCACCGAAAACACCGACAGGGTCTCGCCCAGGCTGAGCGAAGCGCCCAGGTCCTGGCTTAACTCAAAGAGCGTCTGCGCTTCCTGGCGCGCGGCCGCGATGGACGAAAGGAAGCTCGACTCCGGCCGCTCCCGATTTACCGTCTGCTCGAAGCCGGCCGCCGGCGCATCGCCGCGCTCCACCCGGACTTCCATGGACAGCTTGGACTCAACCGACTGCCGCGAGCCCGACTGCACCAGGCGTTCCAGGTCGCGGTAGCGCTTTTGCAGTACCGCCACAACTTTGGGATCAAACGACTTGCCGGACTCCTGCTCCAGCCGGCGCATGACATCTTCAATGGGTATGGCGCGCCGGTACTGGCGGTCGGAGGTCAGCGCGTCGAGAAAGTCCACCGCCGACAGAATGCGCGCCCCGATCGGAATCTGCTCTCCGCGCAACCCAAAGGGATACCCGGAGCCGTCCCACTTTTCGTGATGCGCCCGCACGATGGGCACGACCGGATAAGGAAAGCGGACGCGCTCCAGAATCTCCGCGCCGATCACCGGATGGATTTTCATCTTCTCGAACTCTTCCGGCGTCAGACGCCCGGGTTTCGAAATGATGTGTTCCGGCACCGCGAGCTTGCCGATGTCGTGCAGCAACGACGCCGCGTGAACCGCCTGCAACTCCGCCGGGTTCACACCCATCTCTTTAGCCACTTCAATGGCGTACACGCGCACCCGCTGCAGATGGTCGTGCGTCGTGTGATCCTTGGCTTCGATAGCCAGCGCCAAAGCCTCAATGGTACGCAGATGGAGGTTGGCCATCTCCTCTCCATGCTGCTTCTTGTCCTCCAGCTTGCTCAGGTAGAGGTGGTACGAGCGATAGATGAGGTAGATGACGGGCAGCACCAGCAGCGAGGTTTCCCAGTGGTAATGCTGGTTGATCCAGGCGATCAACGCGGCCACCCCGGCGCCCACGAGATAATAGGGGAACGCCCACGAATAGCAGTCAATCCAGATCTTGCGCAGAGAACGTCTTTCGAGCAGAGCATAGGCAGTCGCGATCAACAACGTGTTGGCAACGAAATAAGTAAAGGCGGACAGCAGCAGCGCAAGATTCGAACTCTCGACGTGATAGTGAATCAGATCCGCGTGATAGGCCACGTAAGCCAGGGCCAGGGCGCAGGCGCTCGCGCACAGGTTGAACACCATGCGGATGGGACGACGCCGGTCGCGGCTGAAGGTCTGCGCCAGTACCGCCACCGAGCCCAGAGCCAGAGTTTCCGGAAAGCTCAACTCGATCACGCCCACCAGCACGAAGAGGAAGTTCGTGGACATGGTGTCGGCGATCTCGGGCAGGTTGACCGCGAGGCGCGACGACAACAGCGCCACCAACAAATAACAAATGAACTCTGCGATGTTCTTGCTGGAAGGATGAGTGGCCCCGTAGGCGAGCACACCGGTGCCCATGATTACCACCAGGCAAACGAATGCCTTGGCGGCAAACGACATTTTTCTCCAGGACTGCGGATCGCCGCTCACGTTAGTTGAGAACGCTCCCGTAAGCTCGCCGTCGCAGACCGGTGCGTGGTCGCGGAACGAGCCCCTAACCCGGATTCAGGTTAGCAACTAAACCACCTAGAAACAATCACTTACGCTCTAGCGAGGCAAACTTTGGTAACCCCGGAAAACACTTTCGCTAAGTCTTGGAGAAGCATGAGGAAGCAAGCGGGAATTCTAGAATCGGGAGGCGGTGGAACGGGATTTCATCAAGTTTTCCACCGGGGCGAGGGGCCGGGAAGGCTGTGTTAGATTGAGGCAGCCGGGCCCTTAGCTCAGCGGTTAGAGCAGGGGACTCATAATCCCTTGGTCCCAGGTTCGAATCCTGGAGGGCCCACCAAGTAGCTTCCCTGCGCGGGTTTTCCCGTTTTATTCCGTTTCCCCGATGCGATCAATCTCTCGCTTGAGGGCCATTCGGTCCAGGCTGTTGAGAGGGAGGCTCAAAAACAAGCTGATCCGCCGGTCCAGCATGAGAAACGCATCTCGGAACGCCCGGTCTATTTCATCCCGAGTTCCGACAACGGCGGCTGGGTCGGGGATGCCCCAATGCGCCGTCATCGGCTGCCCCGGCCAGGTGGGACATACTTCCCCGGCGGCGTTGTCGCAGACCGTGAAAACGAAATCGAGCCTTGGCGCGTCGGGCCTGCTGAACTCACTCCAGTTCTTGCTTCGCAGATTGGCGGAGCTGATGTGCGCCGCATCCAGTTGCCGGATGGCTTCCGGTCGAACCCTGCCGGAAGGATGACTGCCGGCGCTGTAAGCGGTGAAATTCGCACCCGCCTTGTGGTTCATGATCGCTTCCGCCATGACCGAGCGCGCTGAGTTGCCGGTGCAGAGAAACAGAACGTTGTAGTGCCGCATAAGTATGCTTTCTACGCGGCCGGCTTTACCGCGCGAACGAAGGCGCTCATAAACTTACCCTCCACCTGGGGCGCGATCTTATCGACATCTATGTCATGGCCCGACAGGAACTCCCGGGCATCTTCGATCTGATAAATCCTGGTCGGTTCCACTTCCACACTCTCGAATCCAGCGTTCACCAACTTGGTCCGATAATCAGACTCCTCCATGGCTCCGGCGACGCATCCGACCCACAGCAAGACGTTCTTCCGGATTTCTGCCGGTATCTCCCCACGGGTTACAACATCGGAAACGGCGATACGCCCACCCGGTTTCAGAACCCGGAAGGCCTCGGACACAACTCGATCTTTGTCGCCCGAGAGGTTTATCACACAGTTGGAGATGATCACGTCAACGGAGTTGTCCGGCAGAGGGATGTTCTCGATCTCGCCCTTCAGGAATTCGACGTTCGTCAGGCCAGCTTTACGTTTGTTCTCGTTCGCAAGCGACAACATTTCGTCGGTCATGTCCAAACCGTAGGCCTTTCCCGAGGGCCCGACTCGCCTGGCTGAGAGCAACACGTCAATGCCACCACCGGAGCCCAGATCCAGCACAGTTTCTCCCGGGTTCAACCGGGCGAGCGCCGTGGGATTCCCGCAGCCGAGCGATGCCATCAGCGCCTCTTCGGGAATCTCACCGGCTTGCAATGCATCGTATAGGTTCGCGGTGATGGGATCGTCGCAGCCTCTGCTGTTTGTGGCGCCGCAGCAGGAACTGCCGCCAGTCGCTGCGCGAAGAGCCGCCTGACCGTACTTCTCTTTCACGACATCTTTGATATTAGGTTCGCTCATGCATCCTCATTTGCAAAGTTGGACGATCTGCTCAGGCTCGACGGCTTTATTGCGTGTGCAGCACTCGGCGTACAGGAACCGGAGCACTTCCTGCAGCGCTTCCGTGTTGGCGGTGTAGTGGAGGAATGTGCTCTCGCGTCGTACGTTGACCAGGCCTTCCCCGCGCAACTTGTCCAGGTGATGAGAGAGAGTGGAGTTGGGGATGTCGAGCTCTTCCTGGATCTCCCCGACCACCAACCCCTGGGGATGTGCCGAGAGCAGCAGTTGCATGATTCTCAACCGGGACTCGGTTCCCATGGCGGAGAACATATCTGCATACTTTGCGACTTTGTTGGTTAGAATGCTCCTCGCAGCGGGCATATTTCTATATTTGCAGAAATATAAATCCATGTCAACCGGGGGTCGTCGAAAATGGGTTCGGGCCAACCTGGCCAGGCGAAGAATTTACTTGGCGTCACTCGAGGGGCAGGATTGTTTTGCGACGGTCCACGAGAGGCCCCAGTCCTCCAGCTTCATTTGGTCGCCGACACGCTCGAGCGACATGCGCCGCCAGCACTCGCTGGGCTGGTAGCCGCTCTCTTCGTCCTTCTTGCACAGGCCCATGCCGGCCTCGGGCGACATCCACTTGAGCACCGTCCAGCTGGACGCGTCTTTCGAGACTTCGACCAGCACATATTTCCAGCTGAGGTCGTAAGTCAGGCCGAGAAAATAAGCTTTGCTCTGGGTGGCGGCCAGAAGGTACAGGAGATCGAGGTTATACAACGGACGACTGTTGCCGCCCTGGATGATGATCTCCAGCTTCCGGGGCATGGCGGCGACGATGCCGCACCAGTCCTGATGGGTCTGGGCAGCGGCCCGTTTGCAGATGACCCCCGCCGGCCGTTCGCAAAGCGTGGGCGTCACCGGCAGAGGGATTCCCAATTTCGGCGCGATCTTCTCCTGAATGTTTTTCGCCTGCATCATGCTTTCGGTCCAGTCATTGCCGCCGCGCGGACCGAGGACTTTGGGGATGACCAGGCCGGCTTCCATCATCGCCTGCGCGGCTTCCCGTTTTTCCTGGACGGTAAAGCGGTCGTCGCGGGCGATAAAGTCCAGCGGAAACATGAATCGGTTGAGATCGTAGGCGGTCAGGAATAGGTCCTGATAAGCATGCGGGCTGGCGCCGCGGCGAAGCAGGGTCTTGACCGCGGCGAGATTTCCCGCCCGCTCCGCTTCCAGCAGAATTCCTTCGCGGACGTAGTAGTCGCTGGGGACGGTCATGTTGGGGTCCACGCCGGCGGCGAGTTCGGCGTCGAGCCACGCGATGGCTTCGCTCGATCTGGCGGAATTTTCAAAGAAGCGGCGCGCCACCGTGCTTTTTCCGTCGGCGCTCTTCTGACGCAGAGCCTCTTCGACGGTGGCGGATGGCACCGCCGCCTCCCGGAGCCGCTTGAGCGTTTGCAAGTCCGCCGCCGCCAGGGCGTTGGCAACCGTCGCGACATCAGTCGGCTGACGGTTCAGCTTTTCCTGAATCTCCTTGGTGCGTTCATTCACTTCGTTCACGCCGCTGCCAATGGCTTTCAACTGGGCGCGGATGTCATCCAGCAAATTGGTGGCGGTGCCGAGGTCGAGGCGGGCGATTGCGTCCCCCACCGGGCCGTTGACCGCCTGCTCGGTTTTTTCCGCGGTCTGCTTATTGGTGAGCAGGCCGACGAGCTGGTCGCGAATGCCGTCGAGATTCTCGGCCAGGTCCGCGATCTGATGCTTCAATTCGTCGTTGCCGGCCTTCTGGCTCTGATCGAGGCGGGCGGAGAAGCTCTTCAGCAACTCAGCCTGCCGCGGCTCGCCGAAGTTCTGGCTCACACTGTTGAGCGCCTTTACCAAGCGCCTGATTTCGGCCAGGTTCTCTTTCTGCTGGCCCTGGGTTTTGAGGATTTCCGAAAGCTGGCGGGCAAGTTCAGGAGCCTGCGCCGCCACCGCCGAGCAGATGGTCACGGTGCCGTTGATGCCGGCGGGCAGGCTGATCACCCCGTTGTCGCAGGAAGCCTGGGCGCGGAGCGGAGCGGCCGCTGCCGCCAAAATCACCATGCAGGCGACAGCCGCGTATTTCTTGGCCGGATATTTCCAGGCTTCGCTCCACCACATCGCCATTTCCTCCGCTTGAAATTTCAAGGCGCACCGGGTCCGCACTCTTTGCCGTCGTCCACCGAGACCCGCGGTTCCGCCACGCGGGTAACGACGAAAGCGCCGTCCGCCGGCGAAAGCGAAAAGTCCTGGGCCACACGGTAGCGCTGCTTGCGGCGGGGACTGGGCACGCTGAGACAGGTGGTGAACGCGCGCGCACCGGCCGGCAGGCGGATGTCCACTACTTCGACCGATCCCACCTGCTCCGGCCGGAACGTCGAGGAGAAATCCTGCATGGCTACACGGCCATCCTGGTTGCGTGACGCGGCTACGAGGCGGGCATCGCCGAAGCGAACGCCCTCGGCGAGAACCCATACCTGCGCCGGCAACTGAATGGCGTTGTCCGGCGCAAGCGCGTGGCCGGGCGCGGAGAATGTCACCTGGCCCAGGCTGCGGAAATCAACGTCCAATTGCCGCATAGCCTGGTGGGCCCAGTACCAGAGTCCGGCGCCGGCCACCAGCAAGACCGCCAATACCGCGAAAGCGGCGCCCAGAAAAACATCCCGCCGATAGGTGAGCGTGCGCCGGAGGGATGGCGCCGCCGAAACCTCCGGCCAGGAGCGTTGCCCATTCAGGACTCCGGCCAGTTTGTCGGCGATGCCCTCGGTTGAGCTGCCAGCCGACTCGATCCAGTGCAGCCGCGAGATGTAGTAGTCGAGCTCCTTCGAAATCGCCGGCTTGCCGATCAGGATGGTGTACAGCGGCTTTCTCCGTTTATGCGCCTGCTCAACTTCCGCCATTACCTGCACCGACGAAACCGCATGGTCGCTGGCCAGCAGAACAAAGGATTCGCTGACTTCGATTCCCCGGACGCACTCTTCCGCGTAGGGTCTGCCGGGAAGCACATCCCGGGGCGCGACCCAGCATGGAACTCCCTGCGCCTCCAGCAAGTGACATATCCGCTCCGTGAGTTCCAGGTCCTTGGAAGAGTGGGAGAGAAAGGCCTTCCTCCCTGGGGCTGTGCCGTTCTCCGTGCTTACATTGGTCAAGCCGACTCCGCGATTTAAGGGCTGCCATTGTGCCTGAATCGTCCCCTGGGCCACAAGGGCATTCGGGTGGACCCTACCTTAAAACTTGCGTCAAGTTACCCGGAATCCCCGATACGGCGAGTTCGCGAAACCTCTACCCTTGGAGGCGACAAGCAGATCGTCAACTTTTCGTGGAGGAATCATGAGATCCGCAACCGCGTTTCTGGCAACATTGGTTCTTGGCGGCACGGTGCTGGCGCAGACCGGTTCGCCGCGCCCGGCGACTCCGAATGCCGGAACGACTTCCCCGGGCGTTACCAATCCGGCGAGCCCGGCACAAAATCCGCCGTCCGGACAGATGGGAACGGCGATGGGTACGCCGCGGCAAAACACGACTCCCGCAACACCGGGAACGGCAGCGACGCCGCCCTCCGCTCAAGGTGCTCCTTCCGCGGCGCCGAACACAGTGCCCTGCCCGGTAGATAGTGCGACGCCTCCGGCGACGACCGCGACGCCCGCGCCGTCAACCGCCACGCCGCCGTCTGATACCGCGACTCCAAGTGGAGGGACGGCGAGCACGCAAAGCACGCAGACCATGCCGCCACCGAATGGGCCGGCCGCCAATACGCCGCCGAAGCCCGCACCCTGTACTCCGGCAAATGCGCCTCCGCCGCCCGCACCCTCAAGCACCGCGCCGCCGAATCAGTAAGACTGGACACGTCTCCCGCTCCATGCTCGCGGAGCGGGAGACCGCCGGCCCGCGTTCCTGTGAGATAATTTCTACGGAAACACCATGCCAGAGCACACGGTTTTTTGCGTAAAACTCAAGAAGCAACTCCCCGGGCTGGACGAACCACCCTTCGACACCGAACTGGGGCAGAAAATCTATAACAATGTTTCTGCCGAAGCGTGGGGCTCCTGGATGGAGTTCTGCAAAATGCTGCTCAACGAATACCGTCTGAACCCTGCCCGCAAGGAGGATCAGGAGGTAATCGTGAAGCAGATGGATCAGTACTTTTTCGGAGAAGGCGCAGCCCCGCCCAAGGAGTACGTTCCTCCGGCTCAGCAGAAGTAAGGTTCTGATTCCAAAAGGATTGACCTGCTTCCCTCCTCATTACTCCTCGATTACCTTTGTCCATTTTTAGTAGCCTTTTAATCACCTCGTAACACGACTGCGCTACAACCGAAGCATGGATGGCGCGGTGTACAACACGCTGATCCTGTCCGACCTGCATCTGGGATCGGAGATCAGCCGGGCGGAAGAAGCGACCCGCATGCTGCGGAAAAACCGCTTCCAGCGGCTGGTGTTGCTGGGAGATATCTTCTCCGATCTGAATTTCCGCCGGCTCTCCAAAGAACACTGGAAATTTCTCGGCTACATCCGCAAGCTGTCCAATCCCAAGCGCGGCGTGGAAGTGGTCTGGGTGGAGGGCAATCACGATCAGGGATTGAGCACCATCATGTCGCACCTGGTGGGCATCCGCGTCTATCAGGAGTATCTCTGGGAGTACGGCGGACACCGCCACTTGGCCGTGCATGGGCATCAGTTCGATCGCTTCGCGGTGAACAATCTTGTATTAAGCAACATCGGCTCGTTTCTCCACCTGCAGATGCAGAAGCTGGATTTCACCGGAAAACACTTCTCCCGCTACGTGGACCTGCTGAACACGCGTTGGCTGCGGCTGTCTTCCAAGGTGGCGCAGGGAGCGATCGGGGCGGCCCGCGCGCGCGAGGCCGACCGTGTGTTCTGCGGCCATACGCACATCGCGTTGCGGCGCGAACAGGATGGGATCGAGTATTGTAATTCCGGCAGCTGGACCGACTCGCAGCCGACCTACATCACCGTCGGCGAGAAAGGAGTGGAGATCCATGAGTACCACGAGTGCGCTGACGATTGTGATTCCGGCGAAGAACGAAGCGAAGCTGATTCCCCGCTTGCTGACTTCGCTGACGCGGCAGGACTATCCCCAGATCTCGAATACGAAAGTGTTGGTGGCGGACGCGGCTTCGACTGACGGAACCGCGGAAGCGGCGAAGAGTTTCGGAGATCGGCTTCGCATGGAAGTCATACCTGGCGGACTGCCGTCGGTGGGACGCAACGCCGGCGCGGCCCGGGCGGAGACTCCCTACATCCTTTTTCTCGACGCCGATATCGAGCCCGCTTCTTCCTCTCTCATCCGGCGAGCGTTGGAAATCGCGCAACGGAAGCAACTGCACTGCGTGACAACGAATATTTTGTGCCGGGACGGCGCCTGGCTCGACCGCAGCTTTTATCTGACTAACAATTTGTTCCAGCACCTGTCGCGCCTGCATCGGCCGTTCGCCACCGGCATGTTCATGCTGGTGGAAAAGCGCCGCTTTGACGAGCTCGGCGGATTTCACGAGCAAATCCACTTCGCCGAAGATTACGCGCTGACACGACAGATGCGCCGCTCGAAGTTCGCCATCGTGCGCGGCGGCGTGTTTACCACCAACCGGCGGCTCAAAAAAATGGGCCACCTGCCGGTGGCCCGTTTGTTTCTTGCAACCGCTTTGAATTCGTGGAACCAGCGCTTCTTTTTGCGCGATCACAAGTACTGGCGCGCCTGACTCAGAAGCTCAACACCAGTCCTGTGGCAAAGCGGAAATTGTTCTGCGAGCCGCCGAACGAACTGGTGTGCAACATGTCTCCCTGGAAGCGCCATCCGATGGGACCGTGCCAGTGGTAGTCCACGCCGCCGCCCACCGCACTGGCAAAGGAGAGATCGCTGTCGGAAAATCCGGGTGTGGAAATTTTTGCGCGTCCCGCACCAAATAAAGCGTGAGCGAACGGCCGAAGCTTTCCCAGGGAAACCGATACCCGGGGACCGAACAGAAACGTGTGCAGGCTCGTGTCTGCCGAGTTCCCGGCGCAAGGAAACCCCACCACCGGGCAGGAACCCGGCACGGTTTGATTGCCATATTGTCCGGTGAGATCTGCCACCACGCTGATCCAGGGAAGGACGCCGCCTTCTAATTGACCGTTCCACCCGTTGGTATTGTCCGTGTTGCCCAGCCCGACATCGGTACGACCATAGTTATAGCCAAAAAATATGTTGCCTCCGGCGGCATGCGCGGCCGCAGGCAGAAAACTCATCAGCACCATGAAGATGGCCCCTCGAAGCACAGCTAACCTCCTTAAAATGTGGTATGTAAGAAATTTAGATGCGCGGTTCGCGGCAGCCAGCAGGAAAAATTTTCTCGCTTACCATCGGACACGTACCATTCATTGCAAATTTAATCGAACTAAAACCAACCTTAGATCGTCTATTCACGTAAGCAATCGAGAATGGAGTCGTGATTTTTATGTCAGCCTGCGCCTGTTTCGCACAATCGCAAGTGGTTCCAGCCCAAGCCAAGGAGTCTGCGTTGAAGTTCAGTCTGGATGTGAGAGAGTTTGGCGATGCTACGGTGTTGTATTGCCGCGGCCGCCTGGTGTACCGCGACGAAGCGGCAGCGTTCAGCAGCTGTGTGGCCCAAGTGCTTTCCCCGGGCCATCGAGTCGTGTTGGATCTGAGTGGAGTGGACGCGCTCGACAGCGCCGGACTGGGAGAACTGGTCGCGGTGTTCCAGCTGGGGAAAAAACAGGGATCGGAAATCAGCCTGGCGGCGCCCCGCAAACACATCCTTCGGGTCCTGCAACTGACACAGCTTACTTCACTGTTCGAAATTCATGCGGAAGTCGAGGACGCTTTAATGGCTGCGGCGGGACGGCCGTCCTGACGCCCTAGTGGATGTGGACGAAGCGATCGAACAAGAACAGCAAGCCAACCCCCAGAAAAACCACCAGTGCCATTCTTACGCCGGGCTCGCGGTTCACCTCCGGCATCAGGTCGGAAGCGGCGACGTAGATCGTGACCCCGGCGGAGAGCGGCAATCCGAAGCTCACCTGGTGGCGCAACAGCGCCATCGTAAGCACACCGGCGAGCGTCGCGGCGCCCAGCATCACCGAAGCTCCCCAGGCCATCTTCCGGCTCTGACCCACGGCCAGCATCACTGAAGCGACAGTGAACCCCTCGGGAATCTTGTGCAGAAACACGGCCACAAAAACGATCCAACCCAGCCAGTTGGAGACCAGAAATCCGGAAGCGATGGCGATTCCGTCGAAGAATGTGTGAATGAGGAGCCCGAACAAGACAGAGTATCCGGTGTGGCTGTGTTTGAACTCGTCTTTGTGAGTCTCTTCGCCGAAGTGGAAGTGGGGCGTAACCGTGTGCTCGAAAAAATGGATGATGAGATAGCCGACCAGGACCAGCAATGCAGCGCTTTTCCCGCGTAATTCCAGGCTGGCGGGAAATAGCTCGATGAACGCGGTCGCCAGCATGAAGCCCGCGCCCAGGGCGACAAAATATTTGAGATAAGAGCGGTCCCAGTGCTTCTGAACGATGATAGCGCCGCCAAATACGTTGGCGGCCGCTGCGGTAAGTCCCAGTAAAATGCTGAGTACGATCGGATGCATGCGCGTGGGAGGATCATAACAGTTTCACCGCGTCTCGCCGCCCGGCGAAGTTTTTTGCATCCGCAGAGAGGCGGGCCTCGTCTGATGGGTTAGTCAGTCTTCCCCCGGTTCCCATGACACAAGCTCAGCGCCACCAACGCTTCATGGTTTTCTTTGCGCTCGGGCTCGTCTATTTTTTCTGGGGCTCAACCTATCTCGCCATTCGCATCGCCGTGGAACAGATTCCGCCGGCGCTGATGTGCGGCACTCGCTTCCTGGCGGCCGGAACGCTGATGCTTGGTTATTGCCTCGCGACCGGCCGCTCTATCCACTACAGCGCCGAGCAGTTGTCGCGCATTGCCGTGGTGGGAATTTTGCTCCTCATGGGCGGCCTTTCCAGCACATTGGGATCCTAAGCTTAGAATTCCACGTGGACAAGTTGTCGCGGCCGCTTCTATAGTGTCACCTAAATACTAGTGACTCCAGCGTAACTGGACTGGCCACAGTTAGGCCGCAAATGTAATCACACTGGCTCACCTTCGGGTGGGCCTTTCTGCGTTCGCGAGTGGACCCGATAAGCTCATGGAGCGGCGTAACCGTCGCACAGGAAGGACAGAGAAAGCGCGGATCTGGGAAGTGACGGACAGAACGGTCAGGACCTGGATTGGGGAGGCGGTTGCCGCCGCTGCTGCTGACGGTGTGACGTTCTCTGTTCCGGTCACACCACATACGTTCCGCCATTCCTATGCGATGCACATGCTGTATGCCGGTATACCGCTGAAAGTTCTGCAAAGCCTGATGGGACATAAGTCCATCAGTTCAACGGAAGTCTACACGAAGGTTTTTGCGCTGGATGTGGCTGCCCGGCACCGGGTGCAGTTTGCGATGCCGGAGTCTGATGCGGTTGCGATGCTGAAACAATTATCCTGAGAATAAATGCCTTGGCCTTTATATGGAAATGTGGAACTGAGTGGATATGCTGTTTTTGTCTGTTAAACAGAGAAGCTGGCTGTTATCCACTGAGAAGCGAACGAAACAGTCGGGAAAATCTCCCATTATCGTAGAGATCCGCATTATTAATCTCAGGAGCCTGTGTAGCGTTTATAGGAAGTAGTGTTCTGTCATGATGCCTGCAAGCGGTAACGAAAACGATTTGAATATGCCTTCAGGAACAATAGAAATCTTCGTGCGGTGTTACGTTGAAGTGGAGCGGATTATGTCAGCAATGGACAGAACAACCTAATGAACACAGAACCATGATGTGGTCTGTCCTTTTACAGCCAGTAGTGCTCGCCGCAGTCGAGCGACAGGGCGAAGCCCTCGGCTGGTTGCCCTCGCCGCTGGGCTGGCGGCCGTCTATGGCCCTGCAAACGCGCCAGAAACGCCGTCGAAGCCGTGTGCGAGACACCGCGGCCGGCCGCCGGCGTTGTGGATACCTCGCGGAAAACTTGGCCCTCACTGACAGATGAGGGGCGGACGTTGACACTTGAGGGGCCGACTCACCCGGCGCGGCGTTGACAGATGAGGGGCAGGCTCGATTTCGGCCGGCGACGTGGAGCTGGCCAGGGAAAG
>JADMIO012731059.1_pt1 | contig 65885 bp, 58 predicted proteins | sample 8958161 | NCBI WGS metagenome assembly JADMIO01 (sample SAMN16585339, study PRJNA669376) | soil metagenome | isolation source: Crop rotation soil | place: USA: Cullars Rotation, Alabama | collected 2011
CTTTCCCACTTTCAGCCACCCGCCGGCGACGCCGTACTGCGCCTCCAAGTGGGCTTTAGAGGCGCTGAGCGAAGGACTGGCCTGCGAGATGAAATCTTTCGGCGTGCGCGTGGCGCTGGTGGAGCCGGGAATCATCGACACAGCAATGGCGCGGCGGATCAGCACGAACGGGGATTCGGCATATCCCCACGCGGCGCGCATCGCAGCTTTGTTCCGGGCGACACTGACGGACGCGCCGGTGGCGCCCAGTGTTGTGGCGCAGAAGGTGCTTGAAATCGCCCGGAGCGAGACGTGGCAGTTTCGCCATCCGGTGGGGCCTGATGCGATTCCGCTGATCTCCTGGCGAAAGGGAATGACTGACGAGCAGTGGATCGACCTTCATTCCGCGGACGAACGGACTTTTCAGCAGAGCGTGGGCTCTTCCCCGGTGCCCCCGCCACTTCCCTAGTTCCGCGCTACTTCTTCTTCGCCCGGGCGTCTGCCATCTTCTGAAGAATCTTCTGCGCGTCCGCGGCGGCGGGACTATTTGGGAACAGCAGGATCACGTCCTTGCACTCCGTCTCCGCTTGCGCCAGTCCACGAGCGCCGCCTTCGCGGTACCAACTGTCGCAAATGGCAGCCTTCGCCGGGCCCAGCAGTTCGCTGGAAGTGTAGGTGTTGACCAGAGTCTGGAGCTCCAGACGCGCGCGGTCGTATCGCTTGTGTTGAATGTCGCTGATGGCGGTGTCATACAGCACCTGATCGGGCCGGGGACTCTGCGCCAGCAGGAGGGTGGGCCCCATCGCCATCGCCGTCAGTAAGGAAAACACCCGAAGAGTCATACGTCACTCATCATACAGCCATCGATTTAGTTGAGCCATCCGGCGGTTGCTTTCCGCGTGTCTGGGTAGGGAGATCTTATGTCATACTCACGCACCCGCGCCGGTGCACTCATCCTACTCTTGGCGGCTGTCCCCTCTCTATTCGCCGCGGGCGACGGCTATTGGCATACCAGCGGCAATCGGATCCTGGATGCGGCCGGAAATCCGGTTCGCATCACCGGCGTAAACTGGTTCGGCTTCGAGACCAACTTCGCGCCGCACGGGCTGTGGGCCCGTGGCTACAAAGACATGATGGACCAGATGAAGAGCCTGGGCTTCAACACCATCCGTCTGCCTTTCGCCACCCAGATGTTCGACCCCGGCGCGACACCGACCACCATCGATTTCGGGCGTAATCCCGATCTCCGCGGTCTTACGCCGCTACAAGTCATGGACCAGGTGGTGGCGTATGCGGGCCAGATCGGCCTGCGCATTTTGCTCGATCGCCACTCCATCGACGCCGGCACGTTGTCCCCGCTGTGGTACAGCAATCAGTATCCGCAGTCGCGATGGGTCTCCGATTGGCAGATGCTGGCGCAGCACTATCAGGGCAACACCACCGTCATCGGAGCCGACCTGCATAACGAACCGCACGAGCCTGCCTGCTGGGGATGCGGCGACCCGGCGCGCGACTGGCGCCTGGCCGCGCAGACGGCCGGCAACGCGATCCTGGCTATCAATCCGAAGTGGCTGATCGTGGTGGAGGGCGTGCAAACCTACCGCGACCAGTGGTATTGGTGGGGCGGCAATCTGATGGGGGCCCGCGACTACCCCGTGCAGTTGAATGTCGCCAATCAACTGGTGTATTCGGCCCACGACTATCCGGCCTCGGTCTTCAACCAGCCCTGGTTTAGCGATGCGGCGTACCCTTCAAATTTGCAGGGGATCTGGGAGAGCTACTGGGCATACCTGCATAAGAACAACGTCGCGCCGGTGCTGCTGGGCGAATTCGGCACAAAGTTGCAGACCATCTCAGACCAGCAGTGGTACAACACCATCACTTCCTACCTGGGAGTCACCGGCATCAATTTCACGTTTTGGTCCTGGAATCCCAATTCGGGCGATACCGGCGGAATTTTGCAGGACGACTGGCAGACGGTCAACCAGGATAAGATGGCAAGGCTCACGCCATTGCTCTTTCCGCTCACTGGCGGGACCCCGCCTCCTCCGCCCCCACCGCCGGCCTGCAAAGTGGATTACGTGAAGGCTACCGATTGGGGCAGCGGCTTCACCGCCAATGTGACCATCAAAAACACCGGAGCTTCGACCTTCAACGGGTGGACGCTGGCGTTCGCATACGCGGGCAATCAGACCGTCACAGGCTCATGGAACGGCGTGGCATCGCAATCCGGCCAAGCGGTCAGCGTCAAAGACGCCGGCTGGAATTCCACCATCGCTCCCAACGCAACAGCATCGTTCGGATTCAATGCAAAGTACAGCGGCGCGAACCTGGACCCTTCGAGTTTCTCCGTGAACGGGGTGGCATGCAGTAGCATCGCACCGCCGCCCCCGCCTCCACCACCTCCTCCGCCCAGTTCGTCATGCGCCGTCACGTGGAGCGTGAATGATTGGGGCGGCGCGTTCGTCGCCAGCCTGACCATCGGCAATACCGGCAGCGCTGCCATTAACGGCTGGAAGCTTGCCTGGGCGTTCCCCGGCGATCAGCGCATCACCGGTCTGTGGAACGGCATTCCGACGCAAGCCGGACAGATGGTGAGCGTCGCCAACGCGTCGTACAACGCGAGCATTCCGGCGGGCGGGAACACCTCCCTCGGATTTCAGGCATCGTACAGCGGCGCCAACGTTCGTCCGAGTGCCGTAACGCTGAACGGGAATAACTGCACGATCCAGTAAAGGACTGAAGCCTGAGCTTGTCGGGGCGGCCCAGGCGGATGCCCCAACGGCCCACAGGGCGCACTAGAATGTAATGACGATGGACGTTCAGGCTCCGCTCCGCTTCCCGAATCCAGCGCCGTGGGTACGGCATTCTCTCCATAGTGATGCGGTGGGCCTGGAGTCACATTGCGCATAGCCTTCGACCTCACCGCGCTGTTGCCCACGGCAACCGGGGTTGATGTCTATCTTGCTCAACTGCTGCTTCACCTGGGGCGAGTCGATCACTCCAACGAATACCTCGTCTTCACCAATTTTGAAGATCGCCACGTTTTCGAAAATGCTCTGCCGGCGAATTTCAGGCTGGCCGCGCGCTGCGTGCGTTCGCGCCTGGTTCGGTTGTTCTTCCAGCAACTCTGGGTGCCGGCCGCAACGCGGAATTTCGATGTGGTGCATTCTCCCTCCTTCCTGATGCCGGCCTATCGCGGCCGCCAAAAGCACGTACTCACGGTGCAGGACATGACGTTCTTCCTGCTGCCTGCTTTCCATACACGGCTCAGACGCAGCAGCCTCTTTCGAAACGCGATTCTGCGTAGCATCGAACGGGCAAATCGCGTGATTGTGCCCTCCATCGCCACCAAGGCGGACATCCAGAGACTTCTTCCCCGGTTCGACCCCGAACGAATCCGCGTCATTCCGCATGGCATCGCCGAGGACTTTCGACCCATGCCGGAGCCTGAGTTGGGGGAGACTGCCACGCGCTTACGCTTGCCGGCCAGGTACATCCTGCACGTGGGCACCATCGAGCCGCGGAAGAACCTGATGCACCTGTTGGAGGCGTACCGGCAGTTGCTCCGAACCGGATCGGTCGCTGAAGATCTGGTTCTGGCAGGCCGGCTGGGCTGGGACTACCAGCCGCTTCTGGATGCGCTGGATTCCGCCGAACTGCGCGGGCGGGTCCATTACATCGGCTACGTAGATCGCCGGGATCTTCCCTCTCTTTACGCGGGCGCCCGTCTCTTCGTGTGTCCCTCGGTACAGGAAGGCTTCGGATTTCCACCGCTGGAGGCGATGGCCTGCGGCGTGCCGACCATCGCCACCCAATCGTCTTCTCTCACGGAAAACTTGCGCGACGCGGCCGTACTGGTGCCGCTGGCCGACGTGGAGGCATTGAGGGCAGCAATGCAGCGACTGCTGCACGACGACGAACACCGTGCCGGAGTCCGAGAGCGGGGACTGGCCAGAGCGGCTGAGTTTCGTTGGGAACGGACGGCGCGTGAAACGGTGCGCTGTTACGAAGAGCTGGCGGGGCGGAAGCCGGTCGATCCGCCGGGCTAGCGGATGTATAGCGGACTGTCGCCGGGTCCGGTGATAAATCCGACGAAGGCACCGGCCGCCCGTAAACAAACCAGGAAGCATAGCCACGGCATGCTGGCGACGAGCGTTCCCAACTTGCGCCGCTTGGCAAGCACGGCGCCGACGGCCCGGGCAAAGAGCAACGGCGGCATCACCGGGCAGGCAGCCAGCCGGACCAGCCACTCCAGTTTGCCCATTCGCCTCAGGCGGAACCCCGCCAGGGCTCGCGAGCCGTGATAGTGAAGCTGACAGGTTCCGCGGAAGCCGACCGACTGCACGTGACTCGCAACGATGCGATCGTCGGCCACCAGCTTTTCTCCGCTGGCCCGGATATCGTCGTTCAGCATGAATTCCATCTCGCCGGAAGGACGGATGGCCGCGGAAATCGCTCGCCGTTTGTACGACAGATTCAACTGGGTGATGTGACGGCACTCCCCACGGTTGAGCGGCAACATTGCCTCACCGTTGGCGTAGAAGAAGCTGGCCCAATCCAGCAGGGTCGTCGTGGCGCCGTTCTCCACCGCGCCTCCGATCACGCCGGCGTCCGGGTATTCCCGATGAGCTCGTAAAATTGCCGCGCACCAGTTCGAGCCGAACCGGCAATGATCCTCTGTAAGGGCAATGATCTCGCCGCGTGCCAGCTTCATTCCCAGCGTGCGCATCTCATAGATGGAGACTCCCGGCGACGAAACCCAGATCACGTCGGGGAAGGGAGACGGCGACGTATCCGGCCCACCACGTCCGTGGCCGTCGATCACGATAATCTCGGCGGACACCGCACGCGCTTGTTCGTAGAGCGATTTCAGGACCCCCAGCATCTCCGGCCAGGGCTGCGTGGTGCCAATGACGATCGATAGCGGAGGTGTCACGGCGACGGCGTCCCCATTGGTTTGACGGAGAGCAGCATAGGGATGAAGTTAGTCTACCTGATACCCCCAAAGCGCAAGAAACGAGGCAGCGCGCTTCGAATAGCTTCGCCCGGAAGTGTGGTAGAAGACAACAAACTCACCAAGGACAGTAGTATGAAAGGCTTTCCCGTTAACCACCGTCTGACGGATACCCCCATCGGGGCTACAGATACCCCCGCCCAATCGCCAATCAAATACAATAAGATCCGCCTATCCTTAAGTCAGAGTGATACCACATGACTCCGACGAATCCGAGTGGCGCACGTTTGAGCAGCTCGGTAAATTGCTGGGAGAAGCGAAGAAAGCGTACGCGGAGAACAAATCCAACGAATCGCGTGACGCTTATCTGAAAGCCTTGCGCGAGTTCGCGGACTTCGTCATCCGCGGCAAGATCCACAAAAACCCTCGCCCGCCGACCTCGTCCCTTCTGGAGATTTCCACTCGCCCGGCCCGATCCCGTCCAGCCGAAGTCGCCGTAATGCATGACCCCGGAGATGACGGTGCGTCATCGTGTCCGGCAAAACGCACCTTACAGCACCGTCTCGAAGTAGCGTTGAAAGATTACTCGCGCTCCGCCAGCGTTCTTACCGCTTATATTCATTCGCAGTGGGAACTGCAGCCCGCACTGGAAGAGAGCAACGAGTTATTCGACTTCTACCAGGACGCGCGCAAGCAATTTGACGAGCATGTAAGCTGTCATGGCTGTTGAGGCCTCGCGCGGGAGCGATCAGCAGCGTGGTCCCGTCCGGTCACAAAAACCCGGCGTTCTGTCATGATGTGGAGATGCGTTTTCGACTGCTCCCGGTCGCTCTCCTGACCATCGCGGTTCTCGGAGCCCAACCTCCCGCACCCTTCGAAGTGACCGAGGCCACCATCGCGCAAGTTCACGACGCCATGCGCACCGGCCGGCTGACTTGCCGCGCCCTGGTGGATGCCTACCTGCGCCGCATCAACGCATACGACAAGAACGGGCCCGCACTCAATGCCATTGTCACCATCAATCCCGACGCCACCAAAGATGCCGATGAGATGGATCGCCGCTTTGCCCAGTCAGGGCTGACCGGTCCTCTGCACTGTGTCCCGATGATCGTGAAAGACAACTTCGAAACCAAGGGGTTGCAGACATCGGACGGCGCACTGGCGTTCGCCGGCTATCAGCCGAAAGAAGACGCTACGCAGGTAGCCCGCGTGAAAGCGGCAGGCGCGATCGTGCTGGCCAAGTCCAACATGGCCGAGTGGGCTTTCAGTCCCGTAGAAACGGTCGGCTCGATTCTGCCCGGCTACACGAAGAATCCCTATGCGCTGGACCGGGTCACAGCGGGGTCGAGTGGCGGAACTGCCGCCTCCATCGCCGCGAGCTTCGGACTGGTGGGCTTCGGCAGCGATACCGGCGATTCCATCCGCGGCCCGGCTTCGCACCAGGCATTAGTCGGTATTCGATCCACCATGGGGCTCACCAGCCGCGCGGGTGTTTTTCCGCTAAACCTGCGCGCCGATATCGCCGGGCCAATCGCGCGGACCATGGAAGACGCTGCCAAAGTCTTCCAGGTGATTGTGGGCGAAGACCCGCGAGACGCCGTTACCGCAGCGGTCAAAGGACGCTCCATCCCCGACTACAGCAAATCGCTCGACCGCAACGGACTGAGAGGTGCCGTCATTGGCGTTCTGCATGAAGCGTACGAGAGGAGTTCCACCGACCCGGAGATTGTCCGCATCTTCCAGGGTGCGCTCGAAGAACTTCGACGTCTGGGAGCAACCGTGATCGACCCGGCGAAAATCGACGGGCTGGCGGCGGTGCGTCGTCCGCAAGGCGCCGGCGCATGCATGGGTTTCAAATACGACCTCAACCACTTCCTGGCCGATCGCTCCGGACAGGTACCGCTGTTCGATCTGACCGCAATCCTGCGATCGGGCAGATACCATCCCTCGGTCCAGAAACGTCTGGAAGATGCGGAAAAGGTCAGCCCTGAGAATGGGCCGGATTCCCCCGCATGCCAGGCGGATGCCACCTATCGCCAGCAATTCGGAGAAGCCGTCACCAAGACCATGGATCAATTGAAACTGGACGCGTTCGTCTATCCCACCTGGAGCAATCCGCCGCGTCTGATTGGAGACTTGAACACGCCCGGCGGAGACAACAGCCAGATCTACTCGCCGACCAGTGGTTTTCCGGCCATCAACGTCCCGATGGGTTATTCGCGAGGCGGCACCCTCCCGGCCGGCATGACGTTCTTCGGACGCGCATGGTCGGAAGACGTGCTGATCCGGCTCTCCTATGCGTATGAGCAGGGAACGCAGCACCGGCGCCCTCCTGCCACTACGCCACCGCTCCGATAAGGTACGTACGGGATAGCATCTTTGCTGCGATGCCCTATACTCGTTAGTTCATGTCCGCGGATCAATCACACAAAGCCGGTACGGCCGCTCTCACCGTGGGAGCGCTGGGCGTTGTGTTCGGCGATATCGGCACCAGCCCTCTTTACACCCTGAAGGAATGCCTGCACCCATCGGTGGGCCATCTTCCTCCGGAAGCCGACCTGTACGGCGTGTTGTCCCTGATTTTCTGGGCGCTGATGATGGTGGTCACCGTCAAGTATCTTGCCTTCATCATGAAGGCCGACAACCGCGGCGAAGGCGGCATTTTCGCGCTCCTGGCCCTGGTCCCTGAAAACTTGCGGACGGCCAGGCCGGGCAGGATCTCGTTCGTCGCCCTGCTCGCCGTGATCGGCGCGGCGCTGCTCTACGGCGATGGTGTGATCACCCCGGCGATTTCGGTGCTGAGCGCGGTGGAAGGACTGGGCGTCGCCAACCCGAATTGGGCTCACAGCGCGGTACCGATCAGTTGCGCGATTCTGGTGGCGCTGTTCGCGGTGCAGAGCCGCGGGACCGGCACGGTCGGAAAGTTCTTCGGCCCCATCATGGTGTTGTGGTTCGTGACGATGGGTGTCCTGGGGCTGTATCACATCAGCTTCAATCCCGAAATTCTGTGGGCCATCTCTCCCCACTACGGCTGGGACTACTTCGCGCGCCATGGCTGGCCGGGAATCCACATCCTGGCCTCGGTAGTGCTCGCGGTCACGGGTGGCGAGGCGCTATATGCCGATATGGGGCATTTCGGTGTGAAGCCGATTCGCTTCGCCTGGTTGGGGATGGTATTCCCTTCCCTGGTGCTGGGTTACTTCGGGCAGGGCGCTCATGCCTTGCGAAATCCAGGTTCCATGGAAAATCCGTTCTTCTCCATGGTGCCGGCCGGCGGGGCCACCATCGCGCTGATGGTTTTGGCCAGTGTGGCGGCCGTCATTGCGGCACAGGCACTGATCTCAGGCGCGTTTTCCCTGACACGCCAGGCGATGCAACTGGGTTATTGCCCCAGGATGCGGGTTCGCCACACGGCGCGGCACATGGAAGGTCAGATTTATGTGCCGGCAGTCAATTTCTTTACGGGCGTGGGCTCGGTGCTGCTGGTGTTAATCTTCCGCGAGTCTTCACGGCTGGCCGCGGCGTACGGGATCGCGGTGGCCGGAACCATGGCGATTACGTCCGTGGTCTATTTCCTGGTCGTGCGCCGGACGTGGTCGTGGCCCCTTATCAAAGCGGTGCCGCTGCTGATGCTCTTCCTGGCGTTCGATATCCCCTTTGTGGCGGCCAATATCTTCAAATTCACCGATGGCGGCTACATTCCGATCTGCCTGGGCGCGGTGGTGCTGGCGATCATGCTGGTCTGGAATCGCGGCCGCACGCTGCTGGCGCACCGCTCACGGGTTCGATTCCCGTCGCTTCAGGCAGCCATGGCGCGAGTGGAGTCCCGGCTGGCTTCCCGAGTGCCCGGGACCGCGGTCTTTCTGAGTTCGAACGCGAACGCGCTGCCGAACCCCCTGGTGCGGCACGTGGAGCGCAGCCGCTCCCTGCACGAAACTGTCGTGCTGCTGACCATTCAGACGTTGGGCCAACCTGCCGTGGCGGACGAACATCGCTACCGGGTGGAACGGCTTCCAAATGGCTTTTACCGGGTGGTGATGCAGTTTGGCTTCATGGAGAACCCGAAAGTAATTCCCGTTCTGCACCGGGCAGTCAATGAGGCGCATATCCCCTTTATCGATGGGGAAGTCACATACTACCTGGGGCGCGAGAACTTCATCGCCTCCGCCAGAGGACACATGGGAGTGGTGACCGAGTCGGTCTTCTCTTTCCTGCAAAGGAACTCCGTGGCTGCCGACCGCCATTTTGGACTGCCGGCGCGGCAAGTGGTGGAACTCGGCACGCAAGTGGATCTATAGCCGTTCCGCTCACCCGGTGCGATCCGTGCGTTTGCTCACGGCCACTCCGCGGACGTCTTTTCGCAGAGGCTAGAATGCGATCATGCGGGCCTTTCCCCTCCTGATGGCGGTCATCATCAGCGCTCCCTGGTCGGCGGCACAGGTGTGCCGCATCTCGGTCGCCGGATTGAATCAATCCCGGCGGGTGGTGGGGGCGATTCATGCCGAATGTCCGGATCAACCGATTCACTCCGTACCTTTTGGAAACTGGGGCGTGACTTCGAACTTCGGCCAAAAGGGCGATAGCCATCAGTTCGATGGGTGGTGCCACGACGTCAGGGTGTGCGACAACAACGGCTCCTGCTTCAACGTTTGTCAGGACGGATGGTATGAGTGGAATAGCTGCACCGATCATCCCCGCTTTACCGCGCCCAACTGCAGTCTCTATAACGCAGCCAGTTGCACCGAGCAAACCACCACCACCGGCATCAATGTTCACGGCACCAAGTACGTGGACATGCCGGTGAGTTGCCCTGTGGATACGAATGGCGACGGCGTACCGGACAAGGGCGGATGCCGCGATGTACAAAGCTACTCCACGGGCACCAATTTCATGTCGCTCTATGAGTTGGATCCGGTCTGTTGCGATCAACTGGTGCAAACGGTCTACTACCCGCCGCTGACCCTCCCGCTACAGTGCGATTCTTTCGGCTGCGCGGCGGCGGTCAGCGATTGGGTTTCGCCGCAATTCTGGGATAGCCCCGCCACTCCGGGGAAGGTCTACGCGCAAATGGCCGCGATCGTAAATTGGGGCGGCTTCGTGGACACGAACAACACTTGCCGGCTGGCGACGGCGACCTTCCGCTCGGTGTCGGCAGCCAGCTTCACAGGTCCGAACCTCGCACCGAATTCCATCGCGACAGCGCTGGGCGATCAACTCGCACCGACTACCGCGAAGGCGGAATCGAGCCCCTTGCCCACTACGCTGGCGGGAATCACCGTGACTGTAACCGATCGCCTGAATATCGGACGGCAGGCGTCCATCTCCTACGCCTCTCCCACACAGGTAAACTTCGTGGTGCCGGCGGGTAGCGCAACGGGAGCGGCAACCATTTCGATTTACAGCGGCACCATCCTGCGGAGCACCAGCCGGGTGCAGATCGACACGGTTGCACCCGCACTCTTCACAGCAAACACCGATGGCAATGGAGCCCCTGCGGCGCTGGTGTTGCAGGGCAATACTGTGCAACCCACTTCGCTTTGCGGATCGGGACCGGGCGGCTGCGTTCCGGCGCCCATCAGCTTTGGCAATGGGCCCGCTTACCTGGCGTTGTTCGGCACGGGCATCCGCAACCGGTCGGCGCTCACCGCGGTGGAGGCCACCATCGGCGACGTACACCCTCGAGTGGAATACGCGGGCGCGCAAAATCAGTACGAAGGTCTCGACCAGGTGAACATTCTGCTGCCGCCGGAGTTGGCCGGCCGGGGTTTGGTGGATCTGATTCTCACCGTGGACAGCCGCCCGGCCAATCGAGTCCAACTCAACTTCAGGTGAACCGGGCCACCTACTGCGTTCGCTAGCCGCCGTTTTTGATATTCCGCATCCAGATATTGCGGAAACGAACGGGCTGGGAGTGGTCTTGCAGACTCAATGGCATCTCAGCGGGATGCGGGGTGTAAACCCCGTTCTTTCGCCATGTGGTCCCTCCCACGTAAGCTTTGTGATTCTGCACCAGGACGCCGTTGAATACTACCGTCGCGTAAGCCGGGCTCACCACTTTTCCGTCCTCAAAGCGCGGCGCCTCAAAGAAAATGTCATAGACGTTCCACTGGCCCTTCGGCCGCGAAGGATTTACTAGTGGAGGCCAAACTCCGTAGATCGCGCCAGCCCCGCCGTCCGCGTAAGTGAGATTGTCGTGGGATTCCAGCACCTGTACTTCGTACCGCGTCATCAATTCGATGCCGCTGTTGCCCTGCCCTTGCCCCTTACCGGTGGCATTTTCCGGAATCATCCATTCCACGTGAAGCTGGCAGTCTCCAAAACTCTGTTTGCTGACCAGCTTGCCGCTCTTTGGAATGATCTCGATGTACCCGTTTTCCACCTTCCACTTGGGTTCCTGAAGTCCGCCGCGACCTTGTGTCATCCACTGCGACAAATCTTTCCCATCGAACAGGATTACGGCGTCCGACGGCGGCGCACCGCTCCACGGAGACGTTCCCGGCGTTACCTTGATAGGCCGCGGGCGATCCATGTCATGCACCCGCCACTTTTGCCCGATGATCTGGGGGGTATCGTTATAGCCGCGAACGTCGTCGCCGGCGGAGGGCGGTGGGTCCTGCGCCCACAAGGTCGAGATGGCAGCCAGAAGTAGGAAATATTTCATGAGTTTCGGCTCAACTATCGGGCGCGCTTCGCCCAGTAAATCTGCACTTGACCCGGCTGCTCGATGACGATCTTGCCGGCTGCCACCACGGCGTCCGGTACGCCCGAAACAAACGAAGCCAGATGGGTTCCATCCTTGAACGGAAGATCGTCCACCTCAATCTGAATCGGCTTTTCGCGGCCACCTCGATTGAGCACCACCAGCACATCTTCTTCCGCCGAACTGCGGAGATAAGCGTACTGCTCGGGACTCACCAGCAGTTGAGTCAGCGAACCCTGCCGGACGGCGGGGTGTGCCTGGCGGAAGTGGAGCAGGTCTCGGGTCCAGTTGAAAACCTTCTCGGCGTCGCCGGTGCGTCCGGCAGGGGTGAAAGCGTTCACTGCATCGTCTGGCCAGCCACCGGGGAAGTCGTGGCGGTTATCGGGGTCCCGTCCGCCCAGCATCGCCAATTCGTCGCCGTAGTATAGATGCACCACGCGCCGGGTAGTCAGGGTGAAGGCTTCCGCCATCATCAACTTATTGATGTCGCCCTTGGCAACGGTGAGGAAGCGCGGCTGGTCGTGATTGCCCGGGAATACCACGAGCATTTCGGGATGTTGGTAAAGCGAATCCTGCGCGAGGATGTCCACCAGTTTGGTCAGCGGCTGACCCTCTCCAAAGACGTTCCGTACCGCCGATTCCAGCGGGAAATCCAGGATCGAGGGCAACTTGGTATCGACTCCCCTGCGGCGGGTCCCGCCCTCGAAGAAGGAGAGCGCTACCGGAGTCTGCGCAGTGATTTCGCCCACCACTGTGAAACCCGGGTACTGAAGGTTGACCGCTGTCTGGTATTTCTCCCAAAACGGCCGATCGACGTACGGGTACGTATCTTGCCGGATGGCGTCGATGCCCGTCATGCCAATCCACCAGAGAGCGTTCTGGATCATATAGTCGGAAACCATAGGATCTTCCTGATTCAAATCCGGCATGGAATTGTTGAACCAGCCCTGGACCGGCACTTCCTTCCGCTTGGGCCGCGCATAGGGATCGGACAGCCCCGAAATGTCGAAGTTGTTGCGCGGCTTGGCGGCACGATCGGCGTAGTGAAACCACGTAGGGGTGGGCAGGTCGGTTGCCCAAGGGATGCGGATTCCGCTGTGGTTGGCCACCTGATCCTGCACGATCTTCAAACCCATCGAGTGGGCGGCGTCCACCAGTTCCTTCAATTCCTTCATGGAGCCGAAGCGGGGTTCCACGTCATAGAAATCAGATGCCGAGTAGCCGTGATAGCTGCCCGTGGCATTCGGTCCGGTGGATGAATTCTTAGTAATCGGAGTGAACCAGACTCCCGTCACGCCAAGGTCCTTCAGGTAAGCCAGGTGATCTTTGATTCCCTTGATGTCGCCTCCATGATAGGCGCCGGAGGATTTCCGGTCGCTCGGGCGGCCCAACTCCGGCGGACTGTCATTCGACGGATCGCCATCGGCAAAACGATCGGGCATGATCAGGTAAATTACGTCATCGGACGTGAAGCCCTGGTACCGGCCCTTGGGATCGAGTGGGTTGTCGAGATTGAACGGGAAGGTGGTAGCGCCGGTGGGACCTTTCAAGTCGAACTTGTAAGCTCCCGCTTTAGTGGCTGGGTCGATAGTCAGGTACGCGATCAGGTAGTGCCCGTTGTCGGAGGCTTGTTTGACTTCCGCCCGGAAGCCCTTCGGCACGGTCAGGGTCGCCCCTTTCAGATCGGTTCCCATCAGGAGCAATTGGATCGGATTGCGAGTGTGATGGACCCACCAATTGGGCGGCTCGACCTTGGAAACGGAAGGCGCGGCAAAGGCGCTCGAGGCCATCGCTGCAAGTAAGAGGAAAGAACTTGATGTCTTCAAAATGACGACTCCCAGTCGTAAGATCCACTGCCAACGCAGATGATAACTGGAATCGCGAAGGCCGCAAAACAACTCTTGATCTATTTCCTATGGATTCCAAGCCGCTCCTGATGATGGATTGTTGAATACTGCCGACAAGCCCTTTCCATTGGGGCACTTACCCGTTGATGCGGTCTGCGGCTGGCCGGCGTGCTAATCTCGGCACCTGTGGGCAATGCTTTGGCGAGCATACGAGCGAGTCTGACGCAGGACGGAAGAATACTCTTCCTGACCAGATTCACCCGGTTGTTCGCTTATGGATCGCTCTCCGTGGTGCTGGTGTTTTACCTGACGGGACTCGGCCTCAGCGAATCACAGACCGGAACGCTGCTCACCCTGACGCTGCTGGGGGACACCGCCGTTTCGCTGTACCTCACCACGCAAGCGGACCGTATCGGTCGCCGTCGCATGCTGCTGGCGGGCGCGCTCCTGATGGCCGGAGCCGGGCTGGCATTTTCTTTCACCAGGAACTTTCTGCTCCTCACCATCGCGGGGACGCTCGGCGTTTTGAGCCCGAGCGGCAATGAAGTCGGTCCCTTCCTCCCGATTGAACAGGCGGCGCTGTCGCAATCCGTATCGACCGCGCAGCGCACCTCGGTCTTCGCCTGGTACACCCTGGCTGGATCTCTTGCCACCGCGTTGGGTTCGCTATTTGGCGGATTGATGGCGCAGTGGCTACCAGGAGCAGGCTTGAGCAAACTGGGCAGCGAACGCGCCGTAGTTCTGTTTTACGCGGCCATCGGACTGGTTCTATTCCTCTTGTTCAGTAAGCTCTCGCCGCACGCCGAGGTGTTACCACAAGAGTCTTCCGGCACGAAGGCACGCTTTGGACTGACGAAGTCTCGCGGGGTAGTGCTCCAGCTTTCGCTGCTGTTCTCCCTGGATGCGTTCGGCGGCGGTTTCGTGATCCAGAGCTTCGCCGCGTACTGGTTCTATCTTCGTTTCGGCGTCCAACCAGCCACCCTGGGAGGCATTTTCCTTTGTGCGAACGTGTTGGCCGGAATCTCCGCACTGCTCGCGACGCGGCTGGCAGCGCGCTTCGGCCTGGTTCGCACCATGGTGTTCACCCACTTGCCCTCCAACATCCTGCTGATCCTGGTGCCGCTAATGCCCAACCTTCCACTGGCGGCGCTGATGCTGCTGGTGAGATTCAGCATCAGTCAGATGGATGTGCCAACCCGGCAATCGTATGTGATGGCCGTGGTGGCCCCCGATGAGAGGTCGGCCGCGGCGGGAATCACCGGAGTGGCGCGGACCACGGGATCGGCACTGGCCCCGCTTTTCGCCGGCATGCTCTTCGCCACTCCCGCCTTGATCAGCGTGCCGTTCTTCATCGCCGGCAGCCTCAAGATTGTTTACGATCTGCTGTTGTATCGAGCCTTCGCCAAATCCGAAGCTTCGTAAGGAAGCGCACGTACGCCGAATCATTTTGCGATGGCGCTCCGGGGTTTTCTGCCATCTTTGTAGGAACAAGGAGACCGCATGCAACCCTGGGTGATTGCAAATCCGCAAGGAATTCTGGTCGATTCGCAGGCGCCGGCATGGCACGCCGGACGCGTTTTCGACATGGTGTCGCTGGGCACGGGCCGAATTCTGGTGGCAACGGCAAGCGGAGGCGTCTGGCTGATCGACGGAGCCTTCAATGGCTTTCCGCTCAGCGACGATTGGGAATTCCCCAACGTCTTCTGCCTCGCCTTTGGTCCCCACGGCGGCAATCACATCTTCGCGGGCTGCGACGGCGGACTTTACGAGACCGACCCCAGAGCCGCCGATCCGCTGCGCGCCTGGCATGCGGTCAAACTGCCGAAAGGCGTGACCACCATCCACCGCATCGTAACCACCGCGGAACCTCCCCGTGTCGTGCTAGCCACCGATCACAGCGTCTGGTGGGCCACCGGCAACGCAGGCACCGACTATCAATGGAAAGAAGCAGCGGGATTGAAGGCCGAAGCCAGTTTTTTCGGCCTGGCGCGGTGCACCGACGGCGTGATCGCTGGGGTGCGTGACAGTGCCGCCTCATTAGCCGGAGCTGTTGTGGGTATCGGAGGCAAAGGAGGAGCCCCGGTTGACCGGGTGTCAGGAATCTACGTGGGGCAATGGGACGACCCGGCCGACCTGACGATGAAGCAAGCCACCATCAACGGCCTCACGCAGGCTCAAGTGGACTCCATGAGGTACATCTCCGTGGCCACCTGCCGTGATCATCTGGAGCGCGCCTACGCGGTGGGGGCTGATCCGGACGGCGCGGTATTTGCGATCTTGCGATCTTTCGACGGTGGCCATAGATGGGACCAGTGCTCGATGAAGCTCGAAGGGGACCACGATGGCAAATGGAACGTGAAGAGCATCTCCGGCGATCGGCACCAAGGTGGGTTGCTCAAGACCATCAGCGTCCACCCCACGAATGCGGACGTAGTCGGTTTCGGCTGGCGGCACGCCATGGTATCCAAGAACCGCGGCGACAGTTGGCGGCTGTTGGGAGGGGACTGGGTCAGCAAAAATGAGTGGAGTTACGCCACTCCGCACATGCACGATGATGTTCACCACCTCCACTTTGAACCGGAGTTCACTAACCGCCGGCTCTACATCCTGAGCGATGGCGGAGTGATTCAGACGCAGAACTGGGACGGCGAATCGAAAGATTTCAAGAGCGCCATGAACCGGAATCTGGCTAACCTCCAGTTCTATTCCACCGACGTGCAGCGCGGCTACTGGGGCACGATGGGGGTGGCCGATTTCGCACCGGTAATTGGCGGCGGCCTGCAAGATAACGGAAATGTCTGGTGCGGCCTGACGGCAGGCTTTCACGAGTGGCAGTCGGCCGAAGGCGGAGATGGCGGCTGGGTCGCTTTTGTAAAACACGCCGGCGGCCAACTGCTGGCCAACAGCAAAGATGACGCTGTTGGCAAATTCGGCTGGAAGAACGACACCTTTAACTGGGACAGCGCCGTTCCACTGGTCACCGTCTTTGGGAATGTCGATCCCGGCGGCCTGAAAGGGCCGGTTGCTGAGGTGGTTCCCCGCCCTCATTACCGGAATCGCGGCGGTGAACTGATGCATGCCGTCTGCGCGCCCCAATTCGTTCGGGCGGCTGACATCATGAACCCGATCCCGCTCGAACTTGACGGAAAGGACGCCGAGAGCCGCATCATTTTCGGTTTGTTCGGCGGTGACAGCACCAGTTTTCTTTACTGGCACGACATCGGCCGGCTGCCTCCCTATACCGCTCCCATTTCCGCGCTTGGCGTGGACGACGGAGGCATCGTCTATGTGGGTACTCGGGATGGACGAATCTTCGTGCTCAGCGTGGGCAGCGGGCCGCCGCTGGAATTATCGGTCGAAACGCCGTACGATTCTCCCAAGGGCTGGATCTCCCGCATTGTCACCTATCGCAACGACGCCTTCGCGGTGATGTACAGCGGCGCGGGAGCCTATGTCCTGCGGCTCAATACCTTCACGTGGCGCATTTTGCGTAGCGGGTTGAAGCTGCCGTTCGAACCCATTCACGGGCTCGACATCAACCGCATGGGTGCGTCCGTAAACCTGGCGGCGGCCACCGATTCTTCCGTTTACGTGAGCCCGGATATGGGCGACAACTGGCTCCGGTACAACGTTGGATTGCCGCGCATGCCGCACTGCTCTGATCTCCGCTTCGGGGCGTTGGAAGGCCGCCAGAAGCTCTATTTGAGCACTTGGGGCCGCAGCGTATGGATGGCTGACATCGACGCAAAGGCGCCCCGGGAGCATTAACCGGGTTTACACCTGCTGCCGGCTTACCAGCCGCGCGAACAGGCCGGTTTCGTTGACCAGTTGCCGGTAGGTGCCCTGTTGTACCACCCGGCCTTTTTCAATTACGTAGATACGATCCGCGCTGCGCAGGGTGCTGAGCCGGTGCGCCACCAGAATGCGAGTGGACTTCAGGCGTTTCAGACTCTCAGCCACAATCGCCTGCGTCCGGTTATCAAGGGCGCTGGTCGCTTCGTCGAAAATCAGAATGGGCGGCTTGAAGACCAGCGCCCGCGCGATCAGCAGCCTTTGCCGCTGGCCTCCCGAGAGGTTGCTGCCGCCATCGGACACACGCGTGTGCATCCCCATGGGCATCTGCTCGATGTCTTCGGCAAGTCCGGCCGCGCGTGCCGCCTCCCAGGCTCTGTCGATGTCGTGAACGCCGCCCCCGCAGATGTTCTCCAGAATGGAACCGCTCATCACCCGGCCATCTTGAGTGACCACGCCGATCTGGCGGCGAACCGCCGTGATATCGAGGCTGGACAGTTCCCGGCCGTCGTAATAAACGGCGCCGGAGTGCGGATTCTCGAAGCGGAGCAGCAGGTTGAGCAGGGTGGATTTGCCACTGCCGGAAGGCCCCGTCAGGGCGATACATTCTCCCGGGCTGGCACGCACCGACACGCTGTCGAGAATCAATGGACCATCGTTGCGATACCGGAAGGTGGCGTTTTCGATCGCGATTCCCCCGCGCAATCGTCCGGGATGGGTGCGCGCGGTGTGAACTTCGGGTTCTCCGGCGAGAATCGTGCGCATACGCTGCCAGAGGTTGGCGGTCAGAATCAGCGAAATGATGGTGTCGCTGGCGGAAGTAATCGCGGCCAGAAATGCCGTTAGCGCCGCCATGCAGGCCAGAAACGGACCAAGAGCAATCGGGTTGCCCAGCAGCCAGAGGAAAGCTACGGTGGTAGCCGCTGTAGGCATCACCATATTCACCAGGCGGACACGGTCGCGAGCGCTGCGTAGTTCGATGGCGAATTTCTGCTTGCGGGCATACTGCGCGGCCCAATGAGCGAAGGCGCGATTTGCCGCGCCCGCCACGCGCAGCTTGGAAACGGCCTGAATGGCTTGCAGCACCACCCCCGCCAGCACTTCTTCCATGTCTTGCCATTGCGCCTGCACACGAAATAGCGCGCGCCCTCCCAGCCACAGGGCAAGGACGACCATAACGCCGCTAGCTACGGCGATCAATGCAAGCCCCCGGCTGTACCAAAGAATGAGCGCCAGACTCGGGAACGCCGCCGCACCGGCGAACAGAGAACGCAACGCATCGGCCGAGAGCAATTGGTGAATGCGCGTGACTGCGTCCGCGCGCGCACGCAGTTGCCCCGCGCTGAAACCGCGGAAAAAGCGGGGGCTGAGTTTCAACAGGTAATCCCAGACCCCGCTTTGCAGCATCTGGAAGGCGCCTGTTTGGGTTCGAACCGTAGCCACTGCCTGCGCCAGCAGAAAAAGCGCCGAGCCGAAAGCGGCCGCCGCCATCCCGGCAGCGATCTGCCACACCATGTTGGTATCGGCATCCGGAATCGCCATGCCGATCAGGAAAGCAGCCCCCTGCGGCACAGCCAGGCCCAGCACCGCGGCAGCCACACCGGCCACCGCAATGGTCCGCAGGTCCGCACGCCGCGTTCGCAGCAGAGAGCGCAGCAGACTCCTGGTGGAAAGATCTTCCGGCAGGGGCTGGTAGATCATGCGGGCAAACGCATTCAGACTGGCGGCGTTCTCTTGATTGACAAACTGCCGCGTCCCCGTGGCCGGATCGAAAATGCGATACCGGGCCCGGCCGAAAAATCCCGATTTGGCGGGCAGGAGTGCCACCGGACTGCCGTCGAGCCGGTACGCCAGCAGTGGCCCATTCTCGCGACGCCACCATTTTTCCGAGAGCAGCACCAGACGGGTCCGTACGCCGGATGCTTCCGCAATTTCGCGGACCCGGTCCGGAGCACGGCTGCCCTGCGGCGCGGGACGAAGCTCAACGCCCAAGGCGTCCGCGACCGCCCGCATTGCCGTCATCAGCGGATCGCCGGCACTTCCACCGCCCAGCCGATTCTGCGGTGACACTCCGGCCAACATGCCCACGGCTCCGGCCATCATGTCCGCGTCCACCTGCCTGCGAGCGGTGAACCGCCGCCGGTCCTGCTCGGCACGCAGCACGCCGAACTCTCGTAACGCAGTCACCAGGAACGGAGTCACCAGAGCCAGCGTCGCCATCAGGATGCCCGCCGCGCCACGCAGCGAATCGTCGGGCGCGCCTTCGAGCGCTCTCCATTCGGCGTCGCCCACCGCTTCGATCCACAAGCCGGGGACCAGCGCGATCACCGAACCTTCGGGAACGGTCACGCCCGTCAGCAGGCCGTCCCCGCTCGCCAGGCGAACGAAGATGAGGCCTTCGTCGATCCCGATCCGGATTCCCTTCTCCAGCGTCAGATTGCCCGGCATCACCGGCTGAATTTCACCTGACGGACAGAAGCGCGAAACCGCCTCGGCGACCTTCGCCAGCCAGTTTTCCAGCGCGAAGATCACCGCCCAATCCGGCTCGTCTTGCGGCGATTCGATACAACTATCCTCCAGGGACACCGCCACCAGCCGCCACGAGCCATCCGCGGGACAGGCGATCGGCAGGACCGGCTCGCCGGGGTCGATGGAAAACAGGTGCAGCCGCTCGCCAGTTTCTTTGTCCACCGCAAAAACCGCCATCGCTCCGGAGACCAGCATTCCGGGCTGGGTGGCGCCATCCAGCGACAGCGTCTGATTTCCGGCCAATCTGCGGGGTTCACGGGTCATGATGCGCCCGCCTCGGCCGGCGCGGCGGAACTGTCGTGATCGTTAATCAGCGCCGCGTATAGCCCGTCTTCGCGAATCAGGTCGTCGTGCCTGCCGCGCTGCACCACCTTTCCCTGATCGAGCACGATGATCTCGTCGCTATCGCGTACCGTACTCAGGCGATGCGCCACAATGACACAACTGCATCCGCGGCGCCGGATGTTGCGATCGACCCACCGCTCGGTTTCGGCGTCCAGCGCGCTCGTCGCTTCATCCAGGATCAGTAGCGATGGGTCGCAGGCCAGAGCGCGCGCGATCTCCAAACGCTGTCGCTGCCCTCCGCTTAAATTGGCGGCGCCCTCCAGCAGTTCGCTCGAATACCCATCGGGCAGAGCGTCGATTACGCCGGCGATCAGGGCGTCGGAGCAGGCACGCTGCACCCGTTCCGGGGGAGTGGAGTCATCCCATAACGTCAGGTTCTCCCGCACCGTCCCCTTGAACAGAAAAACATCCTGATCCACCATCGCCAGCGAATGCGCCAGCACCGCGCGCGGAATCTGCGAGGCCGGGACGCCATCGAATAGAATCTCGCCCGACACAGGCGCGTAAAGGCCCGCCAGCAGTCGCGCCACAGTCGATTTGCCGGAGCCGCTTGCCCCCACAAAAGCGACTCGCTGGCCGGGACGAACGGTGAACGAAAGATCTTGAATCAGGGGCGGCAGAACCGGGCTGTAGCCGAAGCTCACATTACGAAATTCCACCTGGCCGCGCAGCCGGACCGGCGTGCCGGAAGCGGGCGCCGCGGCGTCTGGAAGCGGAATCTCGTCTGCCACCGGACTCTCCAAAACATCGTCAAGCCGGGCGACGTGAGCGTCCAGTTCCTGAAGGCTCGCGCCCAACGCTACCAGATTGTTCACCGGCTGGAGGAAACTCACCGCCAGACTCTGAAACGCCACCAGCAGTCCAATGCTCATGCGTCCATGAATCACTTCGAGGCCGCCTTGCACCAATACCGTCGCCGTGAGCAGCGAGAGCAGCAGGGGCGGCAGGACACCCACGTAATAGTTCACCGCGCTCCGTTCCGAGTGAGCAATCGAAAAATTCGCGAAGAAGCCCGCCCAGCGCGCGAAGAAGTCCGACTCCTGCGCCGACGCTTTCAGCGTGCGTATGCTCTGCAACCCGGCGATTCCGGCTCCCGCGACCTTGCCCTGCTCCATGGAAAGGCGTGCGTTCCCTTCTCCGCGGCTGCGCGCCATCCAGCCCATAATGGCGAAATTCAATACCGCGAACGACAGCGCCACGGCGGTCAACGAACGGCTGAACTGCCACATCACCGCCAGGTAGAAAATCATCATCAGGATTTCGATGCTCGTGGTGGCAAGACGTCCCGACAGGATCTCGGCCACCTGATCGTTGAGCGCAATCCGGCTGCTCACCTCGCCCGCCGCACGTTGCGCGTAGTAACTCGCAGGCAGGCGCAACAAATGCCACACGAAGCGGCTGGTCTCTGACACGGCCAAGCGGTTCTGCAAGCCTCGCAGAATCCGCAACTGAATGCCGCCGAGGAAGGCGCGCAGCACCACCGTGGCGAACATGCCGAGCACCAGCGGACGGCCCCAGTCGGTGAACCCTTCCACCAGCACCTTGTCTACGAATGTGGCCATCAGCGCCGGCATTGCCAGTCCCGGCGCCACCAGCAGCAGCGCCGTACAGGTAGCAGCGAAGACCGGGACCAACGATCGCCTCAGCCGCTTCCAGACGCCTCCCGAAATACTAGGGACTTCGCCGCCGCGCTGAAATTCAGGGGACGGCTGGAACGTCATCACCACGCCGGTGTAGCAGCGGTCGAACTCCTCGAAGCTGACCCAGCGGCGGCCCGATGCAGGATCGTTCAGATACACGCGCCCGTTGCGAAACCCTTCCACTACCAGGAAGTGACTGAATTTCCAATGAACGATGTACGGATATGCGGTGAGCTTTAAGGCAGCGATATCCCTTTTGTACGCCTTGCCCGTCAGACCATACGCCTTGGCTGCCTTGAGGATGTTATTAATTTTGGAGCCGTCTCGTGACACTCCGCAATCGCGCCGCAGGGTGGCCAACGGAACGATGCGGCCGTAGTACGCAAGGATGATCGCCAGCGCAGCCGCACCGCATTCCACCGTCTCCATTTGGAGGACCATCGGGGTGCGAACGCGAACTTCGGAAAGCTGCGCCTCGGGCTTCAAGAGTCAGTAGACTCCTGACAATTCACGGAAAATGGGCAGCAGATAGGTGACCGGCGCGCGGCCCTCAATGGTCACCCGTGTGGCATGGGTCAGGCCTGCCGTCACCTTCATGTCCGGACCTTTGGAAGACGACCAGCGGTAGCCGCTGCTTGCCGAGGTATCCGGCTCGAGTTGCGCGCGCACTTCGATATACCCGCCTTCCGGCATCAAATTCTGCACCACCTCCGCATTGCCAAGTGTGCTGGTGGCGCCCGCTTTGGTCACCGGCCCGGGGGAGACAGCCACCACCGTTCCCAGAATCCCTCCAAACCGTTCTCGCTCCACCGTGTCCGGCGTGACCTGTAGCCGCATTCCGGGATGAATCCGCTTGCCGTCGCGCACCGGGAAGTAGGAGATACTTACCAGGCCCACCCCGGCATCTTCCACGTCCAGCGTGAACAGACGCCCCCCGGCGGGCAACACCTGGCCGGCAGCGGCGAGGACTTCCGCCACCCGCCCCGAGTATCCGCTGCGAATGCTGCCGTCCTGATGAATCTGAAACTCGTCCATTTCGATGGTGCGCTGAAGTTGCTCGATCTCATTGCGGCGCGCGGTGGATGACTCCATGATTTGCCGCTGGAGCGTCGCCGAACGCGTTTCGATCTGTTGCAACTGCGCGTCGATCTGCGCCAGCCGGGTGGTGTAGTCGGCGATCTTTGCCTCGTTGTCCCGCAGCGCGGCTTCGGACTCCGCGTAGTCCTTGGCAGCATACCCCATCAACTTTTCCTGCACCAGCTTGCGGTTCGATTCGGCGTGAGATTGCAGCACCGGACGGAGGCTTTCGGCATCCGCAAGACTCTTTTGCAAAGTCCCGCGCTGCGAAGCGAGACCCGAACGTTCCATCGTGTCCTGCTGGGTCTGGAGGCTGACCTGCCGCTGATCGGCGGTGTTCTTGCTGCGGTCCTGTTCCTCCAAAAGAGCCGACGCGCGCCGATTCTCTTCGATCCGTTTGGCGATCTCGGCCTGGTCGAGAGTAGCGATCACGTCGCCTGCACGAATCCTGTCCCCGCTGTGGATCCGCAAAGTGAGCAGCCGTCCCGCTACCGTCGTCTGCACGTCCACCATTTGTTCCGGCTTGAGTATCACACCGCGTCCGGCCACCAGGGTGGGCACCCGGCCCGTAAACAGCCACACAGCCAGCAACCCGATACACGCGCCGGTGACGGCCAATAGCAACCAGTCGAGCGAACGGGCGACGGGCATCAGACGATCCAGGTCGTCGGGTGAAGCCAAACGCTCCAGGCTTTCGGCGCGGAACAGTTTTCTCTCTGGGATGGCCATGTTCTCCGCTACAGCGCGCGCCGCCTGGTACCCTCTTGCCAGACTCGCCGGCAAACCCTCGAATCACTCTTAATACCAAGCAAATGCAGCATCTTTCTCATCCAATAGGGATTCAGGATACTACTTTTCCAGCGCGGAATCGATTCCCAAATAGTTGACTTCGAACGGAAGAAGATGGAATATGTTTCATGTCCTGCCTGGGTAAGGAAGGACGTTGGAGGGGATATGTCAGACAAAGAGAAGAATGAAATCGACCAGCTTCAGATCGGCGACGTCAGCGAAATCGGAGAAGAATTGACTGAAGCCGAGCAGGACAAGGTTACCGGCGGTGGCAGTTACGGTAATACCAGCGACGACGTCTAAAGGAACTCAGCCCCATTCAGGCACCGCAGGCATGAGCGCTACCGCATAGCGCCACCGAATGCCGGCAAGCCTCCCAGGAACTCCCCTCCCGCGGCTCTCACCGCGGGAGTTGCTTTTTCAAGGCCTCTATCGCCCGCTCCCACAACAGGCAATCCGTCTTAGCTCGGACGTCCCGGTTGGTCCGAAGCCGAGCGGCGCAACATCATCCATCCAGCAGTGGCCAGCATCATGGTCAGCCCTCCCATCGCCCAACCGGAAAGGGCGGGAACGCTGGCCGTGCCGCCAGTCAGCGTTGACGAATTGGAGAATGCCCAGTACGTGACATCGTGGTTTTCAAAACCGCTGCCGGTTGCCGAGGTGAAACCCACGAACGCCGTATTCTGTCCGAGAATTTGAGCGATATTGATCGCGTAGTTGGTGAGCGCGGCGAAGCTGGTCCCCATCGCCGAATCCTTCAGCACGACGTTCAGATTCGCGCCGTCGTAAGTGATGGTCACGGTCCACAGGTGGCCGTTTGACATGCAACCGGCTTGCAGATAAGTGCCGCCCAGTTCGCAGTTGCTGATGCCGTAGACGTTGACTAACCCGGTATTGGAGAGAACACCGTTGACATCGACGGCCACGTGGTTGCTGCTGTTGCCGTCACCGCCGCCGTTGTTATATGTGTCGAACTCGATGGCGACGCTGTTTCCCTGGGCCGATTGATATCCCAAACCACCGCCGGACGATCCCAAACCGGTGGTGTTGTTCGACAGCACAAACGTGATGCCGTCCGCCGGGTCGATGCCTCCCGGATTCGTGAACCGAAAAGTAAACTGCGTGCTGAACGTAGCGCCGCCGCCAAGCGGAACCGCGACGGTGCTATATACAGCTCCCGCCTGCCCGGTGGACCCGGGCGAAACCCGGACGACGGGACCATCCGCGGTGGTTACCACCGCCGAGTTTCCAACCAGCGTCAGTCCGCTGGTGGAGCTGAACCCGTTATAGGTAAAGAGGATGCCTGCTTGACCCGGCACCGCGGTCAAAAGCAGCGTGAACACCGTGCAGATTCCAGTGGAAACAGTTCGCGATTTCAGATTCATGGCTCCCCCATATTGGCGGTAAAGAGTATATCATGCTGCACTTCGCAGCAATTGGAACTGAACACCTCGGCGGACCTACCCGCCAATCCCGGAATGGAAGGGCCGATACGTGGGCTGGCTGTGTCCGCTCTCGCAGGCACAGCCCTTGCACACAATAGGTTCAATTAGAAGGGATTCGTTGCCGTCATGCCGCCCGCTTGGGTCTTCTTGAGGGTCGCTATCAGCGGGTTCAATTTCGCAGCATAATCAATTCCCCCGTCGCCGCGGTTTTTCGGAAGTGAAGCGAGAAGGGCCTGATATTTCTCTGCAATCTCCACCGCTTTCGCGGAATACTTCTTCACGTCGTCGCCCTTGTTTGCTTTAAACGCGTCTCCGGCCTTACCGAGGGTGTCCCCGAAGTTCAAATTCATCTTCTTGAGGATCTTCTCGAGGGGCTCCGTGTTCCAGCCGGATTTTGTTTTCTTGAAGGTAGAAACCTGCTTTTCAAGGGGGTCCTTGATCTTTTTCCACTCTTGCTGCAACTTGTTCGCCATCGTTTGTCTCCATGAGCTTGTAACGACGCTTCACGGGTCTAGCCGCAATCTGTTCTCAAGCTTTCAAAAAGTATATGGCACGCGGTATGCACCCGCAACGGGATTTCGCTGGGTAGCCGTACTGGTCACGTCCCCGGCTCCGAAAACCACGTTTCGCTATCGTCCACGCTGCGAAGCCGGGTTGTTACACACCTTCCACCGGGGACCCGGACGCGCGGACGGCCTGTGGGCCATCAAATTGCTACAAACTGCCTGAGGAGAACACGGTTATGTTTGGCTTTATCGGGTGGATTATTTTTGGGTTGATAGTGGGAGCGCTCGCAAAGCTCCTCATGCCGGGCAGAGATCCCGGTGGTTTCTTCGTGACGATCATTTTGGGGATCGTGGGTGCGCTGCTCGGCGGTTGGATCGGCAGGGGAATGGGACTGTACGGCCCGAACGAGCCTGCGGGCTTCTTCATGGCCCTGCTGGGCTCAATTATCCTGTTGGTCCTGTACAGATTTACCATCGGGGCGCGCGGCAGAACGGTATAGAAGCAGACACATCGGGCGTGGCGAGGCCACACTCCTCGGGCAACCAACACGGGCTACCGGAAACGGTAGTCCGGTCGTCCGTCACGGACGCTGAAGCCCGTAAAACCTCACAAAACAACAACGTTCCGCGGATTTTGTCCGGGCAGTTCCCAGAAGCAGCGATCGTTCTGACTGAAAATATCAGGCGGCAGCACGGTGTTGCGCCGATTCGGTTCCACCCGGGCGCGTACTGCGTGCAGTCCCGGCATACCGAGCTGCGCGTCGAACTCCGGCTCGTCGTACTCCAGCTTCTCGAAATCGTGGGGGAATCGCGACTGGCCCAGCAGGTCGTAAAGCTGGCCGACCACCTCGCCGGGATTCTCACACAGCGATTCGTACCGGATTCCGATTAACCGGTGAGCCTGCTCGCCATACCATGCCTGCCGCAGCGCTTGCAGCGGCGCGGCCAGCACCGTCTTTTTGAGCATGTATTCGGTACGCGTGTAGACGTTGTCCCCAGCCTCGCCCGGAAACATCCTACCGCGCAGAAACGGGTTCGCCTGCACACGCCGTTCGAAACTGTCAAGAATCCAAGCGGGGCTGCGCAAACAGCAAATCACCTTCGCCTGCGGAAACAGTTCGCCCAGCATCGCGAGATGAGTGGTCCACTCGCGATTGGTGTCGAAGATCAGTTGCTTGCCGGCCAATTCGGCATAATAGGCATCGAAAACCGAACCCGTGATGCGCTTCCGCTGCTCCTGCGAAAGGAATCGCGAATACTCGTTGGCGGCGCCCATACTGCGCAGCAGCGCCGCCACAATCCCGCACACCGGACCCGACATCGAGGCGTGAAAATCGGGATTCTGGCGAAGGATCGCCGCCAGTACCGACGAGCCCGAGCGCGGCAATCCTGAGATGAAGTGCATCTTCGACGCAGTGGAATCTGGCATCACAGTGCATCATCGTCGTACATTGTTCGAAGTCCGTCAATGGGCGCCCCCGCCCTACCCCGCAGTCCGAACATGACATAATGCCGCTATGCCGAAGGCGCGCCTCCTCCTGCTGCTGGGATTCTCCGCCGCCCTGGTAGTGTGTAGCGCGCAATTCGCACGTCGTCAAAATCACTGGGCGCAATACGAGCGGGAAATGCAGCATCCCGTCGATGACCCGCCCGATGCCGAGGTTCCCGGCGAATTCACCTTCGGACGGCTGCGTTTTCGCTCTCCGCGCGATTTCGGCGGCTTTCGCGGGCGGGCGCGATGGGGCACCGATTCCAACAAGTCCGAGCGCATCTTCATGCAGGCACTGCGGCGGCTGACGCGCATCAATACGCGCTCCATCGAAGAGATTCTCGACGTGGATAGCGACGAGATGTTCAACTGGCCGTTCATCTATGCGGTCGGGGTGGGCGACTGGCAGTTGAATGAGAGCCAGGCCGCGCGGCTCCGGAAATACTTCGAGCGCGGCGGCTTCATGATGGTGGACGACTTCCACAACGAGCGCGAATGGGCCACCTTCATGGCGGGGATGCACCAGATTTTCCCCGGCCGGGAAGCGGTCGAAATCCCCGGAGACCATCCCATCTTCCAGGCGGCTTTCGACACACGCAATCCATTTCACGTGCCGGGATACCAGATCACTTACGGGCAGGAGTGGGAGCGCGGGGGCGTCGGTGGACACTACCGCGCGATCATGGACGATTTTGACCGGGTACAGGTCGCGATCTGCTTCAACATGGATCTGGGGGACGCCTGGGAATGGGCGGACGCCCCCGAATACCCCGAGAAATACTCCGGGCTCGCCTTACGTCTGGGCGCAAATTACGCCATCTACACCATGACCCACTAGGTCGAATCGTCCGGCCAGTTTGTGCCGTGTTGCAACCGCCGCCCTCGCCAGTACCCGAGTGGCCAAACGGGAGGCACCCGAAACCCATTCTTGGGATATATTAGACTGACACGGGTGATATTTAGCGGTTCGGCATAATCGAAACTGGCCCGAGTGAATGGAGGAAACATGAAGGCGCAGTCGTTTTTCCGTATTCTGTTGGTATCCCTTTCGATTTCAGGAACGCTCTTTTCGCAGGACGTTCGACGGGATGCCAAGGCCGTCAACTCCCGGCGGGTAAACACCCTGGCCCACAGCGGCAGTTCCCCCTTCGATCCTCCCCAAGCCACCGACCACCTTTTCGTTGCCGATAGCGGCGGCGGTCTCGATACGGGCTGCTCGTTCCGTTCGGAGGGGCCGCTCGTCATTAACGTGCCCATCAAACGCGTGGTCGGCGCGGTCACCGCAGACGGGTCCCTGGTGGATCCTCAGGATCTGGTCAGCCGCAATCTCGTTTCCGCCTACGCGACGCTCGTGATGCCGGCTTACGACGTGGACTACTTCGGCGTGCCTCCCGCCCCGGAACAGCCGGAACGCGATCGCATCACGCTCAACGGCTACGAAGTGGGCCCCAGCGGCAGCACCGCTTTCCTCACCGGCGACAACAATATCTGGAAATTGAATGAATACCGGGTCCCGATTTCCATCATTCACTTCGGCAAACGCAACCAAGGAGGCGCGCCCACGCCCGGCGATAACACCATCCGCGTTTTTATCGATGTAGCCAACGAACCGCTTGGCGTTGAAGACTGGTGCACCGCAATCGATTGGGTGTACATCAAATTTGACGCGCTCGCACCCGTCATCATGGTCCACGGGAACAATTCCAGCGGCCCCTATTTCGACGGCGTAATCGATGCCACTACGTCAGTGGCCCCCGGCGTCACCCAGGCTTTTCAGCAAGGCAAACTGCTCTACGACAACAGCATCACCATGGCAACGGACACCATTGCCGTGCATGCCGGAATTCTCAAAGACAAGATTCCCGCCCTGGCCGCCGAGTTCGGCGCCGATTGGATTCACATCTTGTGTCACAGTAAGGGCGGCCTGGACACGCGCGAATTTCTCGCCACGCAGATTCCACCCACTCTCGGCGTCCTGTCGATGACCACGCTCTCGACTCCGCACCATGGCTCCCCCGGCGCTGATTATGCGCTCGATGCCGTGACAGCCAATTCCGCATTCTCCGACGACACCACTCGCACAGCGCTTGCCAAAGAGGTGGCGCCCGACGTCGGCACTACCAACCTCCGGGTTTCATTTGTGGAAGACTTCAATCTCCGCAATATTCCTTTGCTGCCCGCGCAATTCACCATCAATGGCGAGACCCATGCGGTGAAGTATCAGGCGGTCACCGCGGACGCGAACCTGGACAACAGCCATACGATCTTCGGCAATCCGACCATTTCCTACGGGGAAACCGGCGGCATCCCCGGCCAGGGATCCCACTACGACACCACCTGGGCCTACGTCCTGGAACAGGTATATCGCCTGCTCGGCAGCGTCGCGTCTACCCGGCTGGAAGATCGCGAAATTGGGATCTCGCCCGTCAGCACCATCGTAAAAGTCGTCCGTGAAACGCCGACTTCCAGTTTCCGGACCAACGATTTTGCCGTCACCGAGTTCAGCGCCCAGATCAATCCGTTCACGGTGCTGCTGGCCACCAAGGCAAACCATTCCAACATCACCAATCCGACCGTCGGACAGGTGGTGGTGGATTCCATCAAAGCCATTCAACCGATTCATTAAGATCATGCGGGCCCCTAGAGTACTTAGCTTCGCGCTGTTTAGCGCCGCCACGGCATGTCATCCAGGCGCACGCGGGGAAACCGCGCACTCCAATATCGTTGCGTTTCCGGGCGGTTGGACGGCAGGGCAGAAAAGTGTGCTGACCCTGCCGCTGGAGTGGCAGGCGCGTCAGACGTCCACGGCAGAGTGGCTGTTGCGCGTGAAGGCCACTGGCGGCGCTCTCAGCAACCAATGTTTCACCGTCGGCGGTGCTTCGCTGCCCCCCCGTAAAGTGGCCGCTGCGGATTGCGGGCAGACTGCGGCCGTCGAAATGACGGGCGCCGTGTCCGTGACACCGGCCGGCAGCGGAGTGGTTTACCGCGGCCGCGAGTTCGCCCTCAGCGGAAAAGTATTCGGAAAAGCGCTGCTCTCCTCCAGCGGACGCTGGCTGGCGTTGCTCAGCGACACTCCGCTCAATGAGCGGAGCCTTGTAAACCCCATGCCGGCCCTGGGAGGCGGAGAGCCGTCCCGCGGCGACTTGTTTGTGGATGTCTACGAAGCGGCCACCGGCGTTCGCAAAACGGCGGGCCGCGCAGTATTCCAGGGCTTCGGCCCGCGGATCCTGTTTGCCCAGGCTTTCTGGTTGCGCGACAGCGCATTTGTGATGCCTTTGAACATGCTGGCTGACCAGTGTCTCTTCCTGGTTCCGGAGTCGCAGTGACTGCCATGAAAAGGAGATCGACTTTAATGATCAGCGAATTCTGGCGGTATCTCCCGCTTGTCTGCGCCAGCCTGGCGCTCAGCCCGGCTTCGGCCCAGTTAGTAGACCCCACCAACTTGAAAGTGCCGGTGGATAACCACAACAGCGCCGCAGCCACTATTGCCGCCGGGAACGCCAACGGGCAGATCACCATCGTCGCGGATCCGGTTGCCGCCGGCGGCGACCTTTTCGAGGTGATCACAGACAATGCCTCGGCAATCGTTACCTTGATCTTGCCCGGCGGCACGGAAGTGACCGCCACCAACGCCACCAATCTCGGCTTTACCTACGCCACCTACACCAACACGGGCAACGACAACACCCTGGTACCCGGCACCTTCAATCTGGCAGGCACCCATACGTTCTTCGGGCTGGCTCCCTCACAGGTGGCAGGCAACTACAAGGTGAAAATCAACGCGGGCGCCGCAGTGACACCCGTACTGGCGGTGGTCTCCTTCTACACCAGTTCGCCTATTCGTTCCGGCGTCACTCTCAACGGCGGCACCTACAAAACCGGCGACACCGTGGTGATCACCGGCCTGGCCTTCAACGGAAGCAATCCCATCACCGACGCCACCGTGACCGCCCGCATCGTGAACACCGCCAACGTGGGCGCCGTGCCCCCCGAGATCTCGCTGGTCGATTTCGGCCAATACGATTTCGCGGCCAGTGACGGACTCTATACCGGCACCTACACAGCCGGAGCACCCGGAAAGTATCTCGCCGTGGTGCGCGCTACCGGATCGGCGGGCGGCGGCAACTATGTCCGCACGGCCACCGCGGCGTTTACCGTTATCCAACCGAAAGCCAATTTCACCTCGTTCTCTGACAGCGGAGTGGATGACAATGCGAACGGTAAGCCGGACAGAATCGTAGTCAATGCACTGGTGAACGTGGTGCAACCCGGCTCCTATCGCGTTGGAGTGACACTCCTGGCCAGCAACAATCAAATCATCAAATCCAGCACCACCGCGACCCTCGCGGCCGGAAACGGAACCGTACCGGTGTCTTTCCGCGCGCAAGACGTGGTCTCCACCTTAGGAGTGGGAGGCCCGTACACCATGCGCGATGCCGCCCTCGTCTTCCTCGATGGCGTGGAAAATCCCTTGGTGGATTACAAGGGAACGGCCGGCACTACCGCCGCCTATTCCCTGCCGACTTTCGATCGCGGATCGCTGTATCTGACCGGGACCAATACCGTCACTCCCATCGATAGCAATTCCGACGGTAAGTTCGACATCCTGCGCGTCAGCGCCGGACTGATGGTAGCCAACGCCGGGTTCTACAGCTACAGCGCGCGCCTGGTGAATGCCGCCGGAACCGAAATCGCCTTCTTCAACGGCTCCGCCTCGCTGGCCGTCGGCGCCAATACGATCGATTTCAATTTCAGTGGCAGTTCCATCGGTCAAAGCTGCTCATCGGGCGTGTATTCGGTCCGTTCGGTACTGATCTACGGAGGTTCAAGCTCGATCATTCAGGATCAACTGCTCGACACCCAGAGCTTCACGCCGGCGCAATTCGCCAACACGGCCTGCTTCCTGGTCTCCGTTGTACCCAGCCCCGCCAACCTTGCGGTGGGACAGGAACAGGCCTACACCTTCAGCTTCACCGATGGAGCCGGCGCCGCTGATCTCGCTTCCATCAGCTTCCTGATTAACTCCAGTAGCTTGCCGAGCGGCGCGTGTTACGCATCCTGGGCCCGCGCTGACCATCGGATTCGCATGTACAACGCCACCGGCGACGGCGCCTACTTCTATGGCGACGACGTGGGGGCGTTCCTGTTTGACAACAACGCCCAGTGCGACATGACTACCGGCACTTCGATTGTGGAGTCCGGCAACAATCTGACTTTCTCGGTCAGCCTCAAGTTCAAGACGCCGGCTGTCGGCACGAAGAATATCTATATGCAGGCCAAGAGCCTGGGCGGCGCCGATACAGGCCTGCAATTGCTGGGCAAAGTCACCGTGAGCCCGGGCAGCCCGTGCGACACGACCCTCGATGGCAGCACCAATCTTGCGGACGTCACTGCCATTCTGGGCGAGGCACTGGGGAAGACCGCGGTTTCTCACGATTTGAACAGCGATGGGTTCGTCAACGTGGTCGATACCCAGAAGGTGGTCAACGCCGCCATGGGCCTCGGGTGCCCGGCGCAGTAGGGGCGCGAACCGCGAACCGGCATCGATTATAATCGCAGACGTGATTTTATTCCGGCCGTGGTGCTTCCTTGCGCTCATGCTGCTCGGTCTGTCGGGCTGCTCGATGAGCGAATCGGTAACTGTAGCCAAAAAAGCGGTGGGAACTTTCCACGCGGAACTCAATCACGAACAATTCGACACCATTCTGTCGACTGCGTCCCCGGAGTACCAGCGAACGCTGAGCCCAGACCAGAATCGCAAGCTATTCGCGGCCATTCACAAGAAGCTGGGTGAAGCCCACGACTTTTCCGTGAAGGGTTGGTTCCTCAACTTCACGCCGACAGGGAAGATGGTCCGCCTGCAATGCAACACGAATTTCGCCAGCGGAGTTGCCGACGAAACCTTCGTGTGGCGTGTCACTGAAGCCGGTGCCAGCCTGGTGGGTTACAACATCAACAGCACGGCCTTGATCACCCAATAACTACCCGCGCGCCAGCGCAATCCGTTGATTCCCCGCCACCGAAAACTTCCGCGGACGTTGCCCGGTAAGCGTGAGATTGACGTTCTGAGTCTGCTCGTGGATACCCACCAGCGTCTGCGGCGCGCCCGCCTTATCGGTGATCAGTCTCACGGCGCCGGAGTCGATGCGTGCCAGCGGTTTGCCGCCCAGCGAGAGCGACGCCCCCTGCTTGTCGTAGCGCAGCTCCACATCCCGACCGCCATCGCTCCGCACGCGGAAAACCGACGAGTCCGCCGCGGGGTGGCCGGGGCGCACATTCCAGTGCAACGCGTCAGACTCCTCCACCACACCCGCCAGGCGCCACGTGTAATCGAACATTACCAGCGCGCACGGCGAGTAGCCCGGCGAATCTTCCTGACTGAAAGCGCCCGTGAGCGGATCGAACTGCTGCCGCAGACTGGAGTCGCGCTGAATCGCCTCGCACCAGCGATCCATCATGAAGCTGAATTCCGCCGTGCGGTTGTAGTGGTCAAACCAGCGGCTGGCTCGCAATGCCGTCAGCGCCTGCGACGCGCCGCCCCAGGAATTACGCGGGATGGGGCGCACGAAGAGCTTGTCGTCCAATGCCACGGAAGGCAGCGGATACTCCGCCCAGAAAGCCTTTGGATTGTGGATTTGCTGCGTCCACAAATGGTCGAAAACCGCCTGACTCGGGACGTGTTCGCTGCACACCCTCGTGAGGATGTCGCAGCGGATTTTGACGAATTGATTCTTCGCGTCCAGATCGTAAAACGCGGCGTCCTCCGGCACATACAGACGGGCCATGATCAAACCGCGCAACTTCTCCGCGCTCTCGGTCCACTTATCTGACTCGGCCCGTTTCCCTATCGCCTTGGCCATCGAAGCAAGCGCCAGGCGCGCCCCGTAAGTGGTGGCCGCAAGATCGGGGCAGATGCGCGGCATGGTGGGAATATCGGGACACTTCTTTGCGTCCGCATCCGGGCACCGGTTCGGGATGCCGGCCCAGCGCGGGCTGTTGTCGTGGCCGGTGTCGTAGGTGCAGAAGCCCTCCGTCATGCCGGATTTCCGCGTGTCGCGATAGCGCAGCAGCCAGGCATCCCACGCGGAACACGCCTTGTAAGCGGCGTTCAGCAATTCGTCGTCGCCGGTGGCCTTCGCCAGTTCCCAGGCGGTAGCCGCAATCGGCACCACCATTTGAATCTGGCCGAAGCCGGCTTCCGTGGTTTTGTTGTTCGAGGGAAACTGGCCGTCTTCATGTTGCAGCCGAAAAAAGGTCAGGTGGCTGTCGCGCGCCACGTCCGGGCGAAACTTGCGGTAAACCAGAGCTTCCAGCGGACCGCACTCCATCCAGATGCCCTGGTAGACCGACCCTTCGATCAGCACCGGCCGGTCATAGCGCGGCAACACCCGGCAGTTCCCCGCCAGCACCTCCAGGCAATGATCGTAAGCCGCCTGCCAGCGCTTGTTGGCGGTCTGAAACAGCGGCGCCGAATCCCCTGCCGCCATTGCAGCAAATGACCCGGTGCCGACCGCCGCCAGCGCTCCCGCACTTCGCTGAAGGAATGCTCGTCGATTCATTTCCGTTGCCTCGAAAGCCGTCTGCCCGGCGATTGCCGAAAGTCTATCACGCACTACCCGGTAACCGGCGGCACCAGAGTCTTCAAAAACTCGTGCGCCACCCGGAAACCGCGCTTGTACGCTTCGGTGAAATTGCCGTTCTCGTACGCCGGATAATAGAACTCGTCCTCGTGCTCGATATTCATCGCGCCCGTGTAGCCGGTCTCCGAAAGCACGCTGAAGAAGCCCTTCCAATCCACTGACCCGTTTCCAGGCAGCCGGAAGCGCCACCAGCGAGCACGGTTGACCGGCTGGATGCCTCCCCGCTTCACCACATGCCAGAGAATCTCCGTGTCCTTCAGGTGGACGTCGTAAATCTTATTCGCGAACTCGCGCGCCGCGGCTACCGGATCCATAAACTGCCAAACCAGGTGCGAGGGGTCGAATTGCAGCCCGACGTGCGGGCTGTCCTTGAATGCCTTGAAGAGCGCTTCCCAACCCACCGGCCCGGTGGCAATATTTGGGCCGCCCGCGTACGGCTCCCACAAAATCTTCACCTTGTTCTTCTCGCAGGCGGGGAAGTACTTCTCGGTGTAGACCTTCACGATCTCATCCACCTGGCGCTGAAGATTCCAGTTGGGCACGTTGCCGCTTTGCCCGCCAATGTAAGGAACACCGAGTTTGCCGCACAGCTCGATGTACTTCAGCGTGGTGTTGATCTGCTGGTTGCGGCGTTCGGCATCCAGATCGATGTGATTGCCGTCCACCGCCAGCGCGGAGATATAGATTCCGCTGCGTGCGATCCGATCCTTTAACGCTGCCGCGGCGGCGTCGTCGAACTTGTCGGGATTCAGGCGCAATTGCGCGCTGGTGAATCCCTGGGCTTTGACGAACTCCAGGTTGGACTCGGAGTACTCCATCAAAACGCCGAGTTTGGGCTTCCAATTGGGGCGGGCGGGCGCCTGCGCTTGTGCGGCGGCGGCCACGGAAATGCCGGTGAGAACGGTCCGTCTGGTCAGCTTCACCCTCACACGGTAGCCCGCTGCGCCAGACCATGCAACCGAGGGGAGTGCACCGGCTCTGATAGAATCGAGGCGGCTGGATCTATGTCAATCACCCGAAGACAAGTTGCTCTCACTTTCGCCGCGGCGCTTAGCGGTTTTGCCGCAGACGATAAATCCGGGAACAAAGAGCGCGTTCAACTGCTCCGCGTACCCAAAGGCGGCCTACAGCCGCAGACCACGATTGACGAGAAGGGCACCCTCCATCTCATCTACTTTCAGGGTGAAGCCCGCAATGGCGATGTCTTCTACGTGAAATCGCACGACCGCGGCGCCACGTTTTCAAACGCGATACGCGTCAACAGTCAACCCGGCAGCGCAATCGCCAGCGGCACCATTCGCGGAGCGCAGTTGGCGGTTGGCTCGGGCGGACGCGTCCATGTAGCTTGGAACGGATCCTCACAGGCCGACCCCAAGGGCCCGGTCAATCCGGATTCCGGTAAGCCGGGCGAACCCTTCCTGTACTCGCGGCTCAACGACAAGGGCACCGCGTTTGAGGCGCAACGGAATCTGATGCACAATTCCTTCGGGCTGGATGGCGGAGGCACGATCGCTGCCGACCCGGCTGGCAACGTCTTCGTCGCGTGGCACGGCATCGCCTCCACCGAATCCAAGGTGGGCGAGGGCGAAGCGCGCCGGCGCGTCTGGATTTCAAAATCCTCCAACAGCGGCCAGACGTTTTCGGCCGAGGCTGCGGCGTGGTCGAAAGCCACCGGCGCATGCGGCTGCTGCGGCATGAAGATGTATGCGGGCCGTCGCGGGGACCTGTCGATTCTCTATCGTTCCGCCACCCAATCCATCCATCGCGATATCTACCTGCTGAAGTCCACCGATCGGGGCCAGAGTTTTCAGGGCAGCCTCATGCACAAGTGGGAATTGAACGCCTGCCCCATGACCAGCATGGATATCGTGGACAGCGCGAACGACACGTTATACGCCTGGGAAACCGCCGGCCAGGTCTACTGGAGCCGTGGCAGCGCAACTCCCATCGCGGCGCCCGGCGAGGCCAAAGCCCGCAAACATCCGAGACTTGCTGTCAATGACGCCGGCGAAGTGCTGATGGCCTGGACGGAAGGCACCAGCTTCCAGAAAGGCGGCGCGCTCGCGTGGCAAGTATACGATGCGGCCGGCAAGCCGAGTGCCCTGCATGGACAAATGCCCGGCATCCCGGCCAATAGCTTCGCGGCCGTCATTTCTGCGGGCGATCGCTTCAGCATTATTTATTGAAGTCGCACTACCAATGGCCTGAACGCTTCCGCGGGTCCGCTCGTCACCAGGTTATGCGGAAACAGTTTGGCGTTCTGTTGGTGGCTGCCTATGCCGCCTGCGCACAGACCGCTTCTACGGTGACTTTTGATGCCGCTTCGCTGAAGCCTGCAGCGCAGCAACCCTCGGACGCCAACGGTCGGAACAGCGGCTGTTCGGGAGGAACGGGCACCACCAGTCCGGGCCAGTGGGTGTGCGTGGATACCGGACTCGCGCAACTCATCATCATCGCTTTCCAACTGCAACGGTACCAATACACGTTTCCAGATTGGATGTACGCCAGCCATTTCGACCTCATCGCGAAAGTCCCTCGCGACACCACCATCGAACAACTTCACCGGATGCAGCAGGACCTCCTGATCACCCGTTTTAAGCTGTCGTTCCACTTCGACGACAAGGAGATGCAGGGTTATGACCTGGTGGTCGGGAAAGGAGGGCCCAAGTTCCAGGAATCGGTTGACGACCCGCCCGACTACACGCCGCCGCCGAAGCCGAAGACGATGGACTGGGACCGGCGAGATGGTTTCCCGATCCTGCCCGCGGGCCACGAGACTGTCCAGTGGATGCTGAACGGGCGGGTGTCTAACCGCTGGCGAAAAATTACCATCGAAGAGCTGGCCAGGTACATTTCCAGTCAGTCGGGCCGGCCAGTCAGCGACCTCACGCATCTTAGCGGAAAATACGATATCACACTACGCTTTATTGCGACGCCCATGCCCCTGCCGGGCTCGCCCGTGGAGGTGGACGCGAATGGACAGCGCATCCCTCAGGTTCTCGAAACCCGCCCTACCCTGACGGAAGCCGTGCAATCGCAATTGGGACTGCTGCTCGAATCGAAGAAGACGGTGGCCAAAATTTTCACCATCGATCACGTCGAAAAGGTGCCGATCGAAAACTAGGCGCGGCAGCGGCGATTCGCAGAAGTCTTGACGCGGAAATAGTTTGCCTTGCCTCTACTTCCCCGCCGCCTTGATCTCGATATAGTCGAGCGCCGCCGTATCTCCGCCGCCCGGCTTACCTTCGATGCGAATCTCATCTCCCGGCCGCAGAGCGAGTCCCGCGATGGCCCGCCGTGTGGAGGTGGTCGAGTCCAGACGCGCACTTGGCAATCGCAACTCGGCCGACCATTGTTCCACTAACTGATTGTTGACAAAGACGCGATAGCTGCCCACCCCCGCCGACTGGTCGAAGTACTCCACGTGCAGATCGAACCATCCGGGCTCTCCTGCATACTTCATGGAGGCGGTGCAGCCCGTGGCAGTTCGGCAGGAGACTGCTTTGCCGCCGGAAGCGTCTTCCTGCGGCGTTATCGCGCTCTCCGTGTAGCCGGTGAGCTTCATCCCTTCCGCTTCGAACCGGCCGGCATAATGGCCCACGCGCCCCTTGGCATCTTCAATCGACGACGCAGTCCGGAACCAGTTCGTCACGGCATCTCGCCACACCACCGCCTGGCCCGCCTGATATTCCAACTGGGTCAGAATGTCGCGGTACCGCTGCTCGTCCACCTTGCCACTGAGGGTCTTCCATTGGCGCACGTATTCGGCTACCGCATCGGCGCCGCGAAAGTGCGAGTCGTACAAATACTGAATCACGGTGTTGCCGTCGCGCAGCTTGTAGTTGTACGGCACATGGTGGAAGAACAGCAGCAAGTTGTCCGGCGTTGTTGCCAGCGATTCGTACACCTTGGCGACGGGCGCCGGGAACTGCCCCGCAAAGCCGGTACCGGTCGCCACCGAACGGTCCATGCCCACGCCCTTTTCATCGGCGCGGTGCCACTGACCCCAGCCATTGCGCTCGCTGGCTTCCACGTTTACACCGTAGTGATTGCCTGTGATATCGGTCAGCGTTTGCAGGCCCAGGGGTCCGGTGTAATCTTCAAACGTCTTCCACGAACTCATTTGGATCGAAGTAATCGTGGCCACTGTCTGCGGATCGCGGCCGAAGCTCAGTTTGGTCCACTCATCGGCGATCTTTTCCGAAGTCAGATCGGGATTCCAGGCAAGACGGCCGAACCCGTACAGGTTCGCTTGCGACATGTGATTGCCGAACCAGTTGTCATCCAACCCGACGTTGACCACTCCCACCATCCCCCCGTTGGAACGCTTGAATACCTTGCCTGAGACCAGAGCCTTCACCGGCGTGGCTTCAGACCCGTTGGCGTGCAGATCGAAATCGAGCGTGTCTTTGAACTGCGGAATCAGGAACACGGTATGCTTCGCCTGACCGGAATACTCCTGCGTCACTTGCACTTCAATCGCCTGATTGGTCTTGCTCAGGCCCGCAAAGAGCGGCGATGCCGGTTCGCGCACCTGAAAATCGATGGGGCCATTCTTGATCTGGATCAGCACGTTGTCGTCGAACTTGCCATCCAACTCATGGAAATTGTCGTAGGAGGCACGGGCGCGATCGTTCTTCGGGTTGTTCCAATCCATATGGTGGTCGTAAACAAAACCCCGGTAGAACAGCAGTCCGTTGTGCGGCGCCAGCCCGCGCGCCACCACATTAGCGGCATCGGCGTGCGTGCGGCCATAGGTGGAAGGACCCACCCGGCCTTCGGAATCCGCTTTTAACACCACACCGCCCAGGTCAGGCACACCGGCGTAGATCGTATCGAAGGTTGTCTTCCACCAGGCCGCGACTTTGGGATCGACGGGATCGAACGTGTCGAGTCCTCCGACTGCCTTCGGGCTACCGAAGTCCACCGAGATCACCACCCGCACACCCCACGGCCGGAACGCGGCTGCGATGCGCGCGATATCGGGCAGCAATTCCGCCGACAGCAGGCGCGGATTGGCATTCACATTCGTAATCGAGCAGCCGTTGATTCCCAGCGAGGCGAGCAGGCGGCCATATTCGCTGACCCGCGTGAGGTCGGCGCGCGCCCTGCTGTTCTCCCAGAAAATCGACCGCCCGCCATAGCCACGTTCGATCGTGCCTTCCAGGTTGTCCCACTGATTCACCCAGCGGACCGGGTTGTACGGCGTTTGCTTTTCATCCAGAGTCGCAATCGCGTCGCCGAGAGTCATCTTTCTCAGCAGCGTGAACGCTCCGTAGAGCACTCCCCGATCGTTCGCAGCGGCGATTACCAAAAAGCGGGTCCGCCCCGCCAACACTGTTTTCAGCCAGAAGCCGTCAGCCGCCAACGCTCCGTCCAGTTTCCACTCGGGAGCCGCGCGCCGGATCTCATCCAACGTGCCCAGCACGATGGCGCTCTCCACGGGCTTGCCGGTTTGAGCGCGAGGTATGCGGCCCAGCATGCCGCGAACTCCGCGGATCAGCTCCGCCTGCGCGGTCGCCTCCACAGGCGATTCGCCCAACACCGCCACCACCGGCGGTACGGAGTCGCGATATTGCGTCCGCAAAGGCTCATCCAGGGCGGCATAACGCAGCCAGGCGTCGCGCCCCGTCTCGGCATGGAGAGCAAGGGCAGCGGTGAAGAGTAGAATCAGGTGCTTCATACGTTTAAAAAGATGGTGTTGTCTTCGGTGGAAATTTCAATTCCCGCAGTAGTCGCGGCTTCCCGCAGCGCCGCCTGGAGCATCACAACCGGATCGCGGGCCACGTCGAGCCGCCGCAGCAACCCTTCCCCCTTCCGGGCGCCCACTGTCAGCGTGATCTTCAAACCACGCCGCTTGCATTTGACCGCCTCGCCATTTTCCAGCGTGGCGTTCATGGGCTTGATCCAGGCGTCCACGTAATGGACGCCTACTCCGGATTTGTCATCGGTAAACTCCGGCAGCTTGTCCAAAGCTTCGGGATTGATTGCACAAAGTTTGAGCTTCATCGTTTTGCCACGTATTCGTCGATCGCTTTACGGAAGGCGCGGATGTGATCGGGAGTGCTGCCGCAACAGGCGCCCACGATGCTGGCGCCGGCGTCCAGCAGGGGAACCACCCCGCCCACCATTTGGTCGGGAGTCTCGTCGTACACCACTTTCATGTTGATCAGCTTGGGTTGGCCGGCGTTGGGCTGCACCATCACGGGCAAGCTGGTGACCTCGCGATACCGGATTACCGCCTGGCGGGCGCGTTCCATGTCCATGCCGGTACCGCAGTTGATCGCCACCACGTCGGCCCCGTGCTCTTCCATAAACTCCGCCGCGGCCTCCGGGGTGACTCCCATCATGGTGCGGAAGGTGGAACCATCCAGCGTCACGTCGTAGGCCAGCGAGCCAATCACGCAGGCAGCGCCCGCTTTGTTCGCTGCCTCGATCCCCAATTGCAGCTCTTCCAGCGAGGTCTGCGTTTCGATAATGATGGCGTCGGCCCCGGCTTCCACCAGCGCCGCGGCCTGCTCGTCAAAAGCCTCGCGAACCTGATCTTCAGTGAATTCGCCGTACGGCTCCATCAATCCGCCGAACGGGCCGATGTCGCCAATCACGAAACCCTCGCGTCCTTCAAAGGCCTGACGGGCAATCTGCACGGCGGCGCGATTGACCTCGGCCACGTTATCCGCGTGGGAGTGTCGATTCAGCATGATGCGGCTGCCGCCAAACGTGTTGGTCAGCAGGCAGTCGGATCCGGCTTCCACGTAGCGGCGCTGAATGGCCAGCACCCGTTCCGGATGGGTGAGGTTCCAGGCTTCGCCGCATCCTCCCTGTTCCAGTCCGGCAAACATGAGCTGTGTGCCCATGGCGCCGTCGCCCAAGAGGGGCCGGCGTTGGATCGCGTCTAGTAAATGTGCGGTCATGTTCGGTTCATTAAGGCGTAATGTATGGTTTCCAGCACCAGCCCCCACTTGTGTTCACGGCTGGCAGCATCACAGTAGCATCCCGCCGGGCTCATGGCGCGGCTCCACGCTAACACTGCGTCCAACGGCTGTCCTGCCAGGGGGCGCTCAGCAGCAACTTTTTCCAGCAGCGCACCGCCCGATCGGATGTACTCGCACATGAAGGCGTGACCTTTGTCAGCCGCGGCCGGCTGGCAACTCTGGCTCACAATCGGATAGCCGCGTTCGCGCGGACCCAACTCCACGCGGTATTCGAACGTCAGCGGACGCCCCATGTTGCTGCAAGTGGTCCCGTCGTAGCGGAAGAGAGCCCGAATCGTGCCGTCGTCGCGGCGGTCCAAAGTCAGCCGGTCCGTCACCCAACGCTCCAGCGCTTTGGTTCGGACATTGTATTTCGGCACCGGACGGCGGAACTGGCAGCCGGCCAGCGAGCAACTCGCGCACGGAACTTCCGATGGAGTGCGGACACCCTCCGCCGCGGTAAAGCCGAATACCGCCAGTTGCGATTTGGTGGGCCGCAATGCGCCTGAGGGCAGCGCTTCCAGAGGCTGAGGCAGATTTGGTCCCAGCAGTTCCAGGAAACGAGGCTGCTCGCTCACGTCCCAGCCCGGATAGCCGGGACTGCGATGCGGCATGACGAAGAGCCGGCGTCCACCCGCCCAGTCGCAGAGGTGATGGCTGGCCTGTGCCATCAGGTGCTCCACCACGGCGGAACCGTAAACATCCAGAAAGAAATATTCGTCGGGCTTTTCGTCTGCCCAGCGGCGCCGCGCTTCCTCCTCTACTTCGGGCCCCGCCCCCACCGCCACCAGCAGGGCGCCTTCGGCAGGTGCAAATCGCGGGATGGAGAACGGCGTGCCCTCGATGTGAACCGTCCCGTCGGCCGCTGCGATTCCTGTCGCCTGCCGGGCGTAAATCCAGGGATTCCCATGCTCCGCATACCAGCCGCGCGCCATTTCAGCCAACGCTTGCACAGGTTCGCTCAGCTCGGCGCCGGGCGGATATCCCAGCAGCCGGGCGTACTCGCCGGGAGCGACATTCACCGCGGGTTGGGTTTGAATCCACTCCATCATATGGGCCTGAACTGACAACCATCCACGAAGTAATCGAAAAAGTCCGGATGCGTTTCCAACCGGCAATGCTCCACCCGCCCCACGAGTTGTTCGAGTTCCGCACGCCGCTCCGGCGACAGGAGCGCAATCGAAGCGCCTTCGATCGCTGCATTGCCCACCGGTACGATTTTGGAATCCGGCAGATCGGGAATCAGGCCGATGCGGCGCGATGCGTCCACGGGCAGATGACGGCCGAAGCCTCCCGCCAGGTAAAAGACATCGATGTCGTCGAAGTCCACACCGTAATTGCTGAGCACCACTTTGAGCCCCGCCACGTTGGCGCCCTTGGCCTGCGCGAGCTCGTTGATATCGGCTTCCGTCAGGTATACGTCATGCGCCTGGTCCACTACGAAGCGATCCGTGTCCTCCAGCCGCCCCATCGCGTTCATCCGGCCGGTGCGCAGTAACTCGCCGGCCAGTGACACCAGCCCGGAACCGCAAATCCCCGCGGGCGCCTCGTGGCCGATCACGCGATAGGTGACCCGCCCATCGTCGCCAATCGCAACATCTTCAATCGCGCCGTCCAGGGCGGGCATCCCGCAGCGAATCGCTCCGCCTTCGAAAGCCGGGCCGGCCGGACAGGACGCCGCCAGAATCCGATGGCGATTGCCCACGATCAGTTCCGTGTTGGTACCGATATCCATCACGGCCACCAGCCGGTCTTCCGCGCCGATGTCCACGGCCAGCATGCAGGCGGCGGCATCGGCGCCCACGTGCCCGCTGATAATGGGACCGCCGTAGACCCGCGCCTCCGGATGAATCGGCAGCAGGCAACGCCGTCCGGTCTCGGAGAGCGTGGTGGTGATTCGCTTCCCGGCCTCCATCTCGATCTCGCTGAGCGAGCGGTACGGACTCTGCCCGATGGTTTCCACGCTCTGGCGGAAAAAGATATCCCTCATCGTGGAGTTGCCCACCACCACCATTTCGCGGATCGCCAAAGGGTCCACGGGAAACTCCGCGATGGCGTGGCGCAGGTAGCCGGCCAGGGTGCGGCGAAGCAGTTTGCCAGGGTGGTGCGTATCGTAATGAATCCGCGACATCACATCGGAGCCGCCAAAACGCTGCGGATTTTCAAAAGACGCGTCGGCCACCAGTTGTCCGCTGTCCAGGTCGAAGAGCCGCATCACCACGGTGGTGGTCCCCAGGTCCATCGCAATCCCGTAGCCTCTGGTGAGAGCGGCCGGCTGCCGTTCGATGGGCGCCGCGGCTCGAATCGTCACACCGCCTGTTTCCACCCGCATGTGACCGCGCCGCATGGTGTGGCAGCGGATCTCTCCGCTGTCGGCTACCACCAGCGCCCGGCACGATAGTCGAAAGCTGCCGCTCAGATGCTTTTCTTCTTCGGCGCCCTTCGAGAGCAACGCCATCCCCTCCACTACCTCTACCAGGCACTCTTTGCATTTGCCCTGCTTCTGGCAGGACGTGGGCACGGGCACGTGGATTCGCTGTGCGCAATCGAAGAGGGATTCCCCGGGCGCGCAGGGAGTGGAATGACCGTTGATCGTCAGGGTTGCTGTCACTGGTGCTGCATTGCTACCGCGGCGGGAACTGCCCTCCGCTCCTTCATCAGGCGCAAGAACAGGTCCACCGCAGCCGAGGCATTGGAACCGTAGCCATCGGCGCCGATCTCGTCGGCAAACATTTGACTGATGGGTGCGCCGCCCACCGCCATTTTGATGTCGCCGCGTCCAGCCGCTTCAAACCCGTCGATCACCGTCTTCATGTACGTCATGGTAGTGGTCAGCAGAGCACTCATCCCGATGATGTCGGGATTGAACTTGTCGGCCGCAGCCATGAATTTTTCCAGGCTCTGATCCACCCCGATGTCATGCACCACGAAGCCCGCGCCCTCAGCCATCATCAGCACCAGGTTCTTGCCGATGTCGTGAAGATCGCCCCGGACGGTTCCCATCACCAGGGTTCCGATACGCGGTGTTTCGCTGTCAGCGGCGGTGAGTAAGGGCTTTAAGACGGCCATTCCGGCCTTCATGGCGCGCGCTGCGATCAGCACTTCGGGCACATAGAGCACGTTGTGTTTGAAGTCTTCGCCCACCACGCTCATGCCCGCGATCAGCCCCTCATTGAGGATCTCCTGCACGGAGCGGCCTTCGGCCAGCGCATCCTTGGTCATCTGGTCAATGGCCTTGGCATTGCCCTCGTACAGCAGTTGGTTCATCAGCGCGTAATCAGCCACGTTCGGCTCCTGAGAAGGCGAAGTGGACGGCGTTGAATTCGTCAAGCGCTTCCTGCATCGCCAGAATGTTTTCGCGCGGCATGCCGGGGCTGGTGCCACCGCCCACCGAAAGAATGATTCCCTCGCCGCCCGAACCTTCCAGTACGTCAAAAGTTGCTTCTTTCACTTCGGCGGGTGTGCCGCGCACGGCGATTTCCAGCGGATTCACATTGCCCATCAGGCACATGCGATTCCCTACCCGCCGTTTCACTTCGCGGATGTCCTTCTGCTTACCCCAGTTCAGCACGTTGAAGCCGGCGTCCGGCAGGTGATCCAGGCAGGCATCCACTTCGGCGTCATTATGGTACAGCTTCACCCAATCGCTGGGGAAAGCGTCGCAAATGCGCTTGAGATAGGGATGGGCAAACTCCAGGTAATGTTCCTCATTGATGAAGCCGACGATATCGTCGAGGATGAAGATGCTCTCCACCTTGTCGCCCATTACCTTCTGTTGCGCCTTGAGCCAGTCGATGACCACGCGCGTGCACAGGTCGATCAACTTGTGCGCGCCTTCGGGATTTTCGACCAGGTCGATCATGAAGTGGGTGGTGCCGCGAACGAAGCCGGCGGTGCACAGGGGTCCTCGCGCCGTCACCATGGGCAGAATGTAGCCCTCGTCGAGAATGCGCTGACGATGCATGCCGATGCGGTGCAGGGTCATCGCGGCGAAAGCATCCGCCTCTACTTCGTATTCGGGGAAATTGTCGATGTCTTCCAGCCGGTAGAGGGTGTGATACTCGCTGGGAGTATTGTCTTTCCAGAATTTGATCTTGGCGCCAAGCACGGAAGGCTCCGCCGCCATTCCATATTCCATCCACCAGGAGGGAACCATCGTGATGCGCGGGAACTCCCGCATGATCTTCAGGTTCGCCTGGAACCAGACTTCGGGATCGAGGAAGTAGTCCATGTGGCCGATCCCCAGATATCCGGGAATCCAGGGACTATCGACAATCAGGGCCATTGGAATCTGGTCGATCTTCTCGCGGCGAGCCGCTTTTTTGAAAATTTCCCATTGCTCGGGCAGCATATTGATTGTTCCTTATTATTGAATACCCTACACGGCGTAGGGGGCCTGGCTTCAGACCCTTCGCTCCACACGGACTCCGATAAAGTTCGACCATCGAACAGATTATCACAGCGGTCGGGTCGAGTTCACTGGCAGAATCCCAAAGATGCTCGTCCTGAGCCGCGAATTGCAGTCTTCTTTCGCGAAACTTCGTACCATACGTACCCGCCATTCGACGGACTTTCAGTGCCGAATCTCCTGCTTCAATTTTGCCGGTTCGGCATATAATCGATGACGCTCACGGACTCCGGGAGTAACGCCGGAAGCCTAAAAACTGGGTGGAATCGAGTCGCGCGAGGGCGCGAAGGGTTCTCTGTCTCAATCATTCGTCAAGCACTCAAGATGACGCGTGAAGCGTGTCTATTCGTCGCCAACTGCGAGTTAAAAGGAGAAAAATGAAACACTATTTCGGAGCTGCCTGTACGTTCGCTGCCTTCCTATCAGTCTGTGCCGGGGTCGCTCCCGCGCAAACCGTCGTTTACAACAGCATCCCGTCCGTGGTGCCACCCAATGTTCCCAGCGAGGGGTACCAGTGCTGCGCGACCGCCGAGTTCGGCGATAAGGTTGCCTTGGCGGGAACCCCACGAGTGGCGGGATTCGTCACCGTCCTCATGAGCGATTGGGCCAAGCATAGCGAGTGGCCCACCATGCCGGCCGCCGGGTTCACTCACCCGATCACGCTGAACATTTACGCGGACGCGACCGCGGCATTGGCGCACGCGCCGCTGGGAAGCGTTACCCAGACGGTATTCGTACCCTGGAGACCGGAAGCCGATCCTACTTGCGCCGGTGGGACCGCTTGGCGGTCGCCGGTGGACCATCTCTGTTACAACGGCTTGGCCTTCACTGCCACCTTCGACTTGCGTACCGCCGGTCCCGGCGGCGGCCCGCTGACCCTGCCCAACACATTGATTTATGGCGTGGAGTACAACACCCAAACCTGGGGTTACCACCCGATCGGAGTGGGCGGACCGTACGATTCGCTCAATGTCGGGCTGAATGCAAACAGCGGGCCGAGCGTGGGCACCGATGTCAATCCCGACGGAGTCTACTGGAACACCAGCGTGGCAGGTTTCTATACCGATGGAGGCGCGGGAGGAATCGGGACATTCCGCGAAGACACCGCCTGGACTCCTTATGTGCCCGCCGCGCAGATTACCGCTTTCGCCTTCCCCACGACGATGGACGATTGCAAGAACGGCGGCTGGCAGCAACTGGTCAGCAAGACCTTTACACCCTTCAAGAATCAGGGCGCCTGCGTTTCGTACGTTCAGGCCGGCAAATAGCTAACCACCGAATCGGACTGCCGGATTGCCGGCAGTCCGATGCCCATTCAGTCGGCGGACTTTCGCGAAAGTTCGCGATAAAGCCAGGCCCGCGCGGTCTGCCACTCCCTCTTAATACTGGCGGGCGACAGGTGCATCACCTCGGCCGTCTCTTCGATCGACAAACCGGCAAAAAATCGAAGCTCCACCACCCGGCTTTGCCGCTCGTCGAATTTGGCCAGTTGTTCCAGCGCATCGTCCAGCCGCAGCAGGTCCAGGTCGCGTTCCTGCGCCACCGCCAATGCCTCATCCAGCGCCAGCGCCACCGCTCCGGAGCCGCGCTTTTCGGCATGCTGAGACCGGGCATAGTCCACCAGGATGCGGCGAATCATCTGCGCCGCGATGCCATAGAAATGCGCGCGGCTGCGCCATTCCACCTGTTGACCGACCATGCGCAGAAACGCTTCGTGCACCAGCGCGGTGCTTTGCAGGGTGTGCCCCGGACGCTCCCGCCTCAAATAGGCTGACGCCAGGCGGCGAAGTTCGCCGTAGACCATCGGCAGCAGTTCCTGTAGCGCTGCCTGATCGCCGTGGCTCCAGTTCGCCAGCAGTTGAGTTACGTTGGGGGCCTGCCCGGATTCCATCTTTATCTTGCTTTCCCTCAGCGAAATTCGCTTCGTTTACGCGTTAATGGTAATGATGACGAACTTGGGCGATCCCTCGATCCGACAAATCATTCTACAGCGCATCGCCGCTCTCCAACCTGGACAAGCGCGCAAATGGGGACTGATGAGCACGCACGAAATGGTGTGTCACCTGAACGACTCGTTTCGCGTCGCGCTCGGCGAAAGAATCGCGAGCCCAGCTACCACGCTTGTGTTCCGGACCGTTGGCAAGTGGGCGGCACTCTATGTTCCGATCGCCTGGCCGCGCAATAGTGCCACCCGTCCGGAAGTGGATCAAAGGGCCGGCGGCACGCGTCCTTCCGAGTTCGAAAGCGATCGCCGCGAGCTGATGAAGTTGATCGAACGCTTCGGCCGCCCCGAAGGCCGGCCTGTCCTGGGCTCACACCCGCTATTCGGTCCGATGACCGAGTGGCAGTGGCAGCGTTGGGGCTACCTCCATACGGACCACCATCTCCGCCAGTTCGGCGTTTAAGGTCCGGACTACTGGAGCGCCACCCTCTTCACGGGGAAACAACCTTGCAGATCGCGTCGCGTCTGGGCAGGCAGCTTGTCGAACGAGAAGGATACGGCTTCCGGAAACAACTCCGACATGGTCAGCGATTCGGCCGGCAACGGTATGCCGGTGAGGGTGTAAGCAGCTAAGCCTTGAGTGACCACTTTACTGCCGTTGCCCATCGATTCGGCGCCGTCCACCTGGTAACTCAAGTGGGCCTTGCCGTCGATGGAGAGAGCGAGCGTGCCCTTCTTCGGTAACGGCGACCAGGCCAGCTGCAGTGAGCCCTCCCGGCTGGATGGATCGCAGGAAACGATCAGGCGAAAGACTCTGCCAAGCCCAGGGCCGTGCGCGGGCGCCAGTTCCCGCAACACGCTCGCCACCACCCGTGGTTCATCCTTGGCGCGTTCGATGGCCCAATCGGTGGCGCCGGCCGATTCCGCGGCGAGCGACTGAATGAAGGCAAAGATCGTGGCCTTATCGGGGATGGGAAGACCGGCTGCTCCCATGGCGCCCTGTGTCATGCTGCGCTCGATCCAGGCCGCGGCGTCGGGATCGGAATCTACGGTGCGGGAAGTTTCCAACGAAGCTCCGCCGGTGACTTTGCTCAGTAACATGGCGGCGAGGCTGGGTGACATCCTGCCTGCATCGAAGTGTTCCAGAGTGAGCCCACCGTTATTGGAGGCGTCGGTGTGGCAGACCGCGCAATACTTCTGGACGAGCGCATTCTGCCGGGCGAACGGCATGGTTTCCGCCGAGGCTGCCGCGCCACCGCCGATGGCGACTGCCAATATCCATGCCATGCATTTCATGCTCGGCCCCTCCCTTACCGAAGGAGTATACACCGCTGGTGTATGCTAGTCGAAATGAAATTCGGAGTCAGCCTGGTTATCGCAGCCGCCTTGTTCTGCGGCGTGCTTTCCGCACAAGAGATCACGGGACGCTGGACGGGTGTGGCGGACACCACCGATGAGGGCAGCACGAAGCGCCAGGAGCCGCAGAGCTTCGAAGTGAAGAGCGTCGATGGCAAGCTGACGGCTGTGACCATCGGCAGGAACGGGCAGCCGGGAGCGGCGCTCCAGATTCAACAGGATGGCGCGAAGATCAACCTCTATCGCTTCCTCGATTTCGAGGGCGGCGAACACCTGCGGTGGAAGATCGAGCTGAAGGACGGCAAGCTGGTGGGGACGTTCTCGGCGTTGCACGATAGCCCCAAGAAGTGGGTCTACGATCGAATCGGCGCCATCACCTTCACCAAAGTGGAGGCAGCGCCGGCGGTAAAGTAGGACGTGACCTCCATTCCCGAGCGCTACTCATCGCGTCGCGCTACCCTCGGATTCGACGAAATCCCCTACGGCGTCGGCGGCGTTCAACTGTACACGCTGGACAAGCTTTCCATCGCTCAGATCGGCTACTCGCTGGACGAGGACGGCGTCAAACTGGACGATACCGAACTCGGCACCTGGTCGGCCGATTGGTTCGTGATTGGCAATGAGACCGCTTGCGGCGATCCCATCTTTCTTTCGCTGGAGGAGCCGCACCCCGTGTTCACCGCCATGCAGGAAGACGATGTATGGACACCCAACTTGATTGCGCCGTCGCTGGATGTGTTCTGGCAGTGCCTGGAGCGATTCCAGCAGTTTGCAGGCGGCCGGGGTGATCCGGTCGCACTCGAAAAGAACCCGCCCAAAGACGCGGAAATCGAGACGTTCCTGAAGGACATGCTGCGCCTTTGCGATGGTATTCCCGAGACACTGGAGTTCTGGGCTATCCAAGCCGAAATCGGCATGGACGACGAACGGTGGCGCCATCGCCTGGAGCACTTTCTGGATACCGGAGAATTGAGCTAAGGGCGATTTCAGATGCTTCACCGGCTGATCGGCGCGTTCATCCAGACCGGCGCCCGTTTGCTGACAGGCGTACAGGCTCGCTGGGTGGGATGCGGACCCGCGGCGCATCAACGGGTCTATTTCGCCAACCATACCAGCCACATGGATTTCGTCCTCGTCTGGTCCGCGCTGCCCGCCCGCCTTCGCAGGCAAACCCGGCCGGTTGCCGCCGGCGACTACTGGGAAAAGGGTCCCGTGCGCCGGTATCTGATCCACCGGGTATTTCACGGAGTGCTGATTGCACGGACCCATATCGACCGGAACCACAATCCTCTGGAAGCGATGTGCCGGGCAGTGGATGAGGGTTCGTCGCTGATTCTGTTTCCCGAGGGGACACGCGGAACAGGCGACGAAGTGCAGCCCTTCAAGCCCGGCCTGCATCATCTGGCACAGGCGCGGCCTCAGTTGGAATTGGTGCCGGTATGGCTCGACAACTCCTATCGCGTGATGCCGAAGGGCTTGCCCCTACCCATCCCGCTGCTCTGTTCGGTAGCATTTGGAAAGCCGGTGCGGTGCGAGCCGGACGAATCGAAGGCCGAGTTCCTGGAGAGAATGCGCAGGAAGGTGGTGGAACTGGGAGAGGCATGAAACCTCGCGAGGAACTGCTCATTCTGGCGGTGATTGCCGGCACGCTGGTGGTAGCCAGCCTGATCTCCTTTCTGCTGCGACTGCGCAGCGGGGCGAAACCGAATCCCGTGGTGGATAACCTGAGCGCGCGCATCAAAGCCTGGTGGGTGATGGTGATCATTCTGGCGGGCGCTTTCTTCCTGGGTGCGCACGCCGTCATCCTGCTCTTTGCCTTCATATCGTTTGCGGCACTACGTGAATTCATCACTCTGACGCCTACGCGAAAGGCGGATCACGTGGCTGTCTTTCTCAGCTTTTTCGTAGTGCTGCCGATGCAGTATTGGCTGATCTGGACGGACTGGTATGGCTTCTTTTCGGTGCTGATTCCGGTGTATGCCTTCCTGGTGCTGCCGATTGCGGCGGTGCTGGGCGGCGACCCGAAAGACTTCCTGACGCGCACCGCGCAGACGCAGTGGGGCGTGATGATTTGTGTCTACTGCATCTCCCACGTTCCGGCGTTCATCAATCTGGAGATTCCCGGGTATCGGGCGCGTAATCCGCTGCTCATGATTTTCCTGTTGATCGTGGTGCAGTCCAGCGACGTGCTGCAATATGTGTGCGGCAAGCTTTTCGGCCGGCACAAAATCGCTCCGGCACTCTCGCCATCGAAGACGGTGGAAGGATTCGCGGGGGGCATCGCCTGCGCGACGCTGATTGGCGCGGCACTCTGGCGCATCACACCGTTCTCTCCCATCCAGGCCGGGGCGATGGCGCTGTGCGCCACGTTGATGGCCTTCTTCGGCGGGCTGGTGATGTCGGCAGTGAAGCGCGACCGCGGCGTCAAAGACTGGGGCCACCTGATCGAAGGCCACGGCGGCATGCTGGACCGCCTGGACTCGGTGGCCTTCTCCGCGCCGATTCTGTTTCACCTGACGCGCTACTTCTTCGTGCCCTGGCCCAAGTAGGGCTTAGCGAACCGAGAGCAGGGCGTTTACCAGATTGGGCACACCATTTACCGAAATGCTGATCGGATAGTCACCCGCCGCCAGATTAGGGACTTTGACGTTGATCTGGAACAGTCCTGTAGCAGTAAGTCCGCTGAAGGAGACTTCCGCCTGGGTGGTTCCGAATTTGACAATGGTAGTGGGTGCGTTGACCGGGGTGGAGACAATATGGCCGGCGGGCGCGACCGTGAAGCCAGTACCGTAGATCGAAATAGTTTCTCCCACGGCCGCGGCGCGATATCCGGGAGCAAGCACCGGATCGGCTACGACGAACCCATCGAGGTGAATGGCGACCACATAAGCCTTGCTGCCCAGGAAAAAGCGGAAATACTCGGGTGATGCGGCGCGGATTTCCAGCGGTTCCGGATTGCTCCCTACGCCATCGCGAAACACCTGTAGTGTCGCGGTGCCGGTGGTGGCAATGGCCGGAACCTGCGCATTGATCTGGGTGGGACTCACATAGTAAACGGCAGCCGGAATGCCGTTGATTTTGACTTCGACGCCGTCGATTTTGGTGGGCAGCAGGTCACCCTGCGTGAAATCGGCGCCAGTCCAAAGGCGCGTCGTGGTGGCCAGCTTCCAACCGATGATGGAGAACCAGGAGCCGGCAGTTACTCCGTGTTTGAATGAGGCGCCTTGTACCACACCCTCCTGGGCGCGGATGATCGGCAGGTCGGCCGGGCCATCCGCGTAGGCCGCAGTCGAGAGGAGATTGAGCCCGTTTGCGGGAAGTCCGCTGAGTTTGGAGATCCCCTCGTTGAACATATCGTCGCCCAGGGTGTCACCATCGGAATTGGCGATCATGGCGTAGGCGTTGCCGTTCGGCAGGAACATGACGTGCGCCACGGTGCCGCGAAGAGCCCCGGTGAACCAGATTCGCTGCCCCGCCGCGACGGGGATGATGTCCCAGCCGATGCCATACCAACTGGAGGCATCGGAAGGCGCGTACGACGGCTTCTTCTTGATTTCGTCAACGGTGGCAGCCGTGAAGAGGGCGGTGGTGCCGCGGCCAAACATCTTCTGTACGTAGCGGAGCAGAGCGGGCGCATTCGCCGTCCAACCGCCCGACCCTTCGAGCGCCTCGTTGTACCACTCGCCATAGGGGCGAGGCACGGTGCCGGTCACATAGGGAAAGACGGAAGGCGAAGGTGCCAGCGAGGTCGTGTAGGCAGCTTCGAACTTGTCATCGTTGGGAAATGCCCTGCCTTCCGGCAGAGTGCGCCCCACCCGCATGGAACGCCGGATTTCCGATGGCTCCAGGATCTTCTCCTGTACGTAACGTTCGTACGGCAGGCCAGACACCCTTTCCACGATCAGGGCCAGAAAAGCATATTCCACTCCGGTATAGGACTCCTTGCTGCCCGGAGTAAAGTGGAGATTCTGCTGGAGAAGCCAGCGAATCACGTCGGTGGAGGTGGCGGGGGCTCGTAAGCCGAGGGCCGCGGCGATGGCGACCGTGTTCTGCGCGGGCTCCCCGCCGATGGCGCGATCCCACCCCATGGAATGGTGGAGCAACATCCTTACGGTGACGTCGCGCCAGCGAGGATCCGAGAAAGTGGCGGGCATGAGATCGGGCACGAAACTGATGGCCTTGTCGTCGAGCCCTAATTTGTTCTCCTCATACAGCTTGGCGATGGCCATGCCGGTGATCGTTTTGGAAATGCTGCCAATGCGCATCAAGCTGGTGGGCGTCAGGCGGCGCTGGGTGACCGGGTCGGCATAGCCCAAGGCGCCGGCGCAATAGACGTTGCCGTTCGCAGAAATTGCGATCTGGAGTCCGGTGACGTTGTATTTCACTCGCAGAGATTCCAGTAACTGCTTGGCCGCATCAGGGCAATTCCCGTCATAAGTGGACGGGATCTGGGCCTGGACAATCGAAAAAGCGGTAAGGAAAAGGGGAAACAAATACCGGAATGAGCGCAGCATTTCAGCAGTTTACTGGAGGCGTGAGGGGGATCCGCAGACCCTCCGGGTACTGAACGTAAGAATCCTTACATTGCATTGCGGAATCGCTAAAAGGAGTAAAGATCCAGGTCCCCACATAAGCGGCTGCGATAGCGGTCCAACCGTGCGGGCGATTCGGCGGCCAAGCGTTCAATCTCATCCACGTAATTGACCACGTTCAAAGCTTTGATGACCGGCGCCATCTCCGAGAGTCCGCCCGCGGTAACACCATAGCCGAGCAAAAAGGCCTCTTTCTGATCGACGGTCAAATCGTGCAGGGCGATGGACAACTCCCACTCCGGAGCCAGCGAGGCGATGGCATTTTCCCAATCGAGAATGGCGGAGATGCGACCCTTGCTGTCCACCAGGGCGTTTTTTAGCCGCAGGTCTCCATGATTCATCGCGGAGGTCCGGTTCCTGCGGCCCGCCTTCTCCAGAATTCGTTCGAGTTTGCGGAGCCGGCGGGCCGGCAGCATTTCATGGCGTTCCAACGTTTTGAGGCGGCGCTGCAATTTGAACTCGTGACGCAGGAAACGATCCCAATCCTTTTCGAGGCCGAGTTGATTTCGCTTGCGGTCGAAGCCGGCGCCAAAGCCGTGCATGCCGATCGAGTTGATGGTGGCGGCATGGCTTCCCAACTCCTGAATTGTGCGCAGGGGATCGGGACCGTCTTCCGCGGGCGTTCCGGGGCCCTTTCGAACGATCATATGAGGAACCGGCGCGCTCCCCACCAACAGAATTTCCGGGACGGGCACGCCCGCGTCGCTCGCCTGTTTGGAGGTCCACTGCTCTTTCAGGAAGGTCTGGACCTTGGCGCGATCGGGATGCAGGCGAACGATGTAAGCCTCTCCCTCCACCTCGGCGGAAAAGACAAGGTTGTTGAGTCCGCCGGTTTTTGCTTTGAGGGAGCGAGGCGGTTTTCCCAACTGCCGCCGGAGGAGTGTGCGGGCGATCCCAGCCGCTTTCTCGGTGGAAAGGCCGGCGGCGTGCACGGAGTGCGACATCAGTTTTTACCCGAGATCAGTGAGGCGGTCTGGAACAGGAGGTCGCCCAGCTCGAAGGAATCGCGCAAGCGCAGGGTAGCGCGCGTACCCTGATAGGGCAAAGCGATGGGGCCGACGTGAACGGCAAGGCCCACGCCGCTGAGGAAGCGATCCATCTCGGTGTCCCCTGCCCCGATGGAGGAGGTAAGGTCAAAGCCCAACGACTCCGCCATCCGCTGCGATCCGAAGAGCTTGTCCACCCCCTCGTGCGTGATGAAGTTACTCCTTTTGGTGTGCTGGTAGGCCATGAGATTCTCTTCGGCCACGTTGAGCAGCAGGAAGATCATGCAGATGTCCTCGGCATGCATCTGGTCGCGCAGTCTGGATAATTCCACGGCGGTAACGGCCGACGCGCTGACGTAGCGTTCCTTGACGGGCAGCACCTGTTCGGCAATGGGCGTCCAGATGACCTCACCACTACGCCAGTCGCGCGGGTAGTAGAAGAGCAGCACTTCCTTGATGTTGTTGTTGAGCAACTGCTCGACGCCATCGATCGAACGATCAATCTCGACCGCGCTGAGGGGAAAGGCGGCGATCTCTTGAAACGCCATGTTTCCATCGCCATCCTGGACGACGTATCCCAACAGGCTGCCATTGAGAGTGACCGCGGGAATGGGAGCGTTCGACAGGCTGTACCAATCGCGGCCGAAGGTGCGAAGGACGGAAAGGGGGAAGCGGAGCGAGTTCAGCACGAAGGGACGGCCGAGGTCATGGAGGTGCTTGAAACCGAGTTCGACCGGTTTGGGAATGTAGACGCGACCTTGCTGCTCATGAAGGGCGGTCCCATCGAGGTCGGTGACGATGCCCCCTGTTTGGGCGAAGTTTGCGTCTGACACGAATTGCCGGAGAGTCTGTTGGACTTCTGGAGTCACGAGCGGGAGCGGAGCACTTGTGACTCCAGTTTCCAGAAGCAGTCAGGCTAAAACACGTCCTACCGTGAGTAATAACCCGTCTTAGCCCGAACGCGCAGGGTGAGATCTTTAGGACGGATGGTGATTTTGTGAAAGGTGCCGTCCGACGCCGGATTGCTGCTGTGGAAACCGAGTTCGTACGCGGAACGAAGCTGATCGCCGATCTGACGGAAGTTTTCAGACATGTCCTTTTCGCGCGCGTCGAAATCTGCCCCGCCAGTCTCCTTGGCAATGCGAGCCATCACGCTGGTGCCGTATTTATTCCGGGAGGTGAGCCGGCCAGCTCTGTCGGTCTCCGTATAGCGCACACAAAACAACGAAACATTGTTGGTCTGGGCGGCTTCGATGGCCTCCAACTCATGGTGGGAGCTGGAGTTGTCCTCGCCATCGCTGAAGATAATCAGGGCCCGACGCTGGCCTTCCACCCGCCCCAACATCTGCGTGGCGCCGTGATAAATGGCGTCGTAGAAGGCGGTTCCGGCAGTGCGAATTTCGGGCGGTCCCAATTCGGGGTAGGCGCCTTTGTTATCGACCTTTTCGAAACCCACCAGCGCGGTGGCCAGATCGCGATCCGGGGTGGAGTAGTCGGCGACGAGACGGATCCGGTTGCCGAAGGCGACGAGGAACGCCTTATCCTTCGGGCCTAACGCATTCTTGAGAAAGCTACGCAAATCTTTCTCGTGGGACTTCATGAAGGTGCCCTGGCTGCCGCTAATATCGACTACCAAGCCAAGTGCGAGCGGGACATCGACGCTTTTGGCGAAAAAGGAGATTTTCTGCGGGGCGCCATCTTCGAACAATTCGAAGTCATCGGCGGTCAGGTCCGTGACGAACTGTCCCTGACCGTTGCGCACGGAAAAGGAAACATTCACCAACTGGACTTCCGTGCGGAACGCGGTTTGCGACCAGCCGAAAGCCCCCAGAAGCGCCAGACACACGAATCCAATCGCTGCCTTCATATCTTTGTATTACGCCACACATTGGCTTGAGGAGGCAGAAAGTGAATGGACCTCGAGGTGCGAAGAGACACGCGGAGGTTCCCGGTGCGCTACGCCCGACATGCTGGATTGGCCTTATTACTCATCGGCTTACTGCTGGTGGGCTGGGGTATCTACGAATTCGCCGGCGGCAGGATTTACCAGGCTATCCACGGTTCGGAGGTGGATCGGGAGATCGACCAGGCAATTGAGAGCGCTCCGCAACAGCCGGTAACGGCAGGTAAGACGCCGCGACCTAACTATCAACTGGGAAGCGCCATCGGAAAGCTGGAAATTCCGCGGCTGGGCGTTTCGGTGGTCGTGCTGGAAGGGAGCGCGGGCAAATCGCTGCGGCTGGGAGTCGGCAGGTTGCACAATTCGGCCCTGCCTGGCGAGACGGGGAACGTGGTCCTGGCGGGACATCGCGACACTTTCTTTCGACCGCTAAAGGGGATTCGTAAAGGTGATGTGATCTCCCTGCGCACACCACAGGGAACATTCCCGTACCAAGTGGAATGGACGGAAGTTGTGGACCCGAAGGACGTCAGCGTTTTGAAGAAGACGGACCAACCGGCTTTGACGCTGGTGACCTGCTATCCGTTCTACTGGGTGGGTTCGGCCCCGCAGCGGTTCATTGTGCGCGCACGGGCGCTGGACTCCGGTCCCGCTTCGGCAGTGAGCAGCGTCGCACCGGCGCCAGTTCCCGCGAAAGCAAAAAAAGAGTCGCCGTTCGCGGTGCCTTCGCCGAGGACCAGGCCGGTACGGGTCGCTAGTCGAGCCTTGGTGGCGACACCCATGGCTGCGACGCCCACGGCGGCACACCCCGACACGGCCGAAGCGGAGTTGACCCGCATCGCGCTGAAGCCCGACGAACCAATGGCGGCGCCCGAATTGAGAAAACGCGGTTTGAAACGACTTGACCCCCGGAACGCTGTCCGGAAGGTGGCCGGGCTCTTTTCCCGACGCGCTAAAATCCAGTAATGGAGTCATTCGATCGTGTGTATGAGCAGTTCAAGGTCGCGGGCAACGACCTTGCCGCGAAAGTGCGGGAACTGCTCCACGAAGGCAATGTCCGCCGCATCATCATTAAGAGCGAAGACGGGCACACGTTCATGGAAATTCCCCTTACGGTAGCGACGATCGGTGTGATCGCCGCGCCGATTCTGGCGGCCGTTGGCGCCGTGGCTGCGATTGTCTCCAAGTTCGACATCGTGGTGGAGCGCAGCAACAACAATGTCTAGCGATTCGAAGCTGTTGCCAGGGCAGATCGGCTGGATGGACCTGACGGTGCCCGATGCGGAAGGCGTCCGTGAGTTTTACCAACAGGTGACGGGCTGGTCGCCCACTCCGGTTGAGATGGGCGATTACAACGACTACTGCATGAATACGCCGGCCGGCCAAACCGTGGCTGGAATTTGCCACGCGCGGGGCGGCAACGCCGATCTGCCGCCGGTGTGGCTGGTCTACATTGTGGTGGCGGATCTGGATGAATCGCTGCGCCAATGCGAGGCTCGGGGCGGCAAAGTGCTGCGTGCCCCGAAGAGCTTCGGCACCGATCGCTTCTGTGTTATCCAGGATCCCGCAGGCGCAATTGCGGCACTTTACGAATCGCGGTCACCGAAGGAGTGACGGCGGCACCTGCGCGCCCGTCGCGCTCCGGACACTTACCGGCGCTGACCGGCCTCCGTTTCTTCCTGGCAATGTGGGTGATTGTGGATCACCTGGTGGGAAAAGGGCACGCGTTCGAACCCATTGCGCTCATGCTGCCGGGTCCACTGCAGGCAATCATGCGCGCCGGCTACATGGCGGTGCCGACATTCTTTGTACTATCGGGCTTCGTGCTGGCCCGGACGTACGCTACTACGCAATGGAACGCGCGCAATCTGTGGAAGTACCTGGTAGGCCGCTTTGCGCGTGTCTATCCGGTATACCTTTTGAGTCTGCTGATTGTGTCGCCATTCATCTGGAAGGCTAAGGATCAACCTAAGGGTTGGCTGGTAGCGATGCACCTGACGCTCATGCAGGGCTGGTGGGTAGGGCATTACACCGCGGGCTGGAACATTGCAGCGTGGACACTCTCCTGCGAAATGTTCTTTTACCTGATGTTTCCGGTGTTCATCATCCTGCTGAAAGATTCGGGCTGGATGAGAACCATTGGAACGGCGCTGCTGGCAGTGGTTCTGACGCGCGTGATGTGGGCACTGGGAATTTCCGACCAACTCAAACCGGTGATACACCTATCCGATTTCCTGATGGGAATCGCCGTCTCCAACGCTTTCGATCTCCTGACGGAAGGGAACAAAGCGACGACTGGCCGGTGGTTTTATGGAATCGGCTTCCTGGGTTCGGGCCTGCTGATCGGGTATGCGCAGTACCTGCCGAAGTCGATCGATCTGAATACCCTGCTGCGTCCGATGAATGCCGCCCTGCTGCTTGGGTTGGGGTTGGGAGGCGGTTGGATCGCGCGGTGCCTGTCCACGCGACCGATCGTGTACCTGGGCAAATCCAGCTACGCGATGTACATTCTGCATATTCCGATTTTGTGGTGGGCTGTCACATGGCCTGGAAACGCTGCTCCGTATTTCTACGTGCTGCTGGTGGTGGTGGCCTCCTGCGTGGTGTACGCGGTTTTTGAAGAGCCGGCGAACCGGTATATCCGTGGTCTGGTGGGGCGACCGAAAACGGCTGGAGTTGTGGGGGTGGAAGCGGTGAGGGGAGTGGCTGCGGGTGGGTGAGGAGTCGAGAGACACTACGGCCTTACAGGTTGGTCGAAGTTATTGAATGCGGGGCCGGCGAGGAAGAGAGTCCCGAACTCCCTCCCTGCGCCGGCGTCCCGAAGGTAATGAAGTCTCTTTGCCAGGGCCGGACGGGCCGAAATGGCTGCCCGGCTTGCTGATCAGATCCTTCCCCGGATTCGAATCCGTAATTTCCCTCCGATGAACCCGCCAAGGACATCGAAAGGAAATCACCACCACATCACAACCTCGCTGGCCAGCAAGAATACGTTGTGCCCTGCGCGGTGGAGCGCAGAACTCTTTGACGATTCGATTTGTAGCACGGAGTCTCTCAGAGTCAATAGGGCGAAATCGTTAAGTGGCTGAAACGGCGGGGAATGGAGTGCGAAAAAAGATGAACTGGCCGGGCATGAACGCGCGGTCTCTGCGGACTTGCACCACTCAGTTTACGGGCGCTCGGTAAAGGGCGGGCAGGCCGTATGCGCGCCCGCAATCGCTGGCGAAAATTACGGCCGAGGAATCCAACTCCCAAGCGGGGGAGTGATTGTTGCAGTTTCCACCGGCGAGTTCCCTGGCCTGGCCTCCGGCAGTGTTCTCCAGCCAGAGTTGCTCCCCGGTAGCCGTCTCACGCATCCGCACGCGCCACTTTCCATTCGGCGAGATTACCACCTCCGTTGGAGAGCGCCTCGCCGGCGCTGCTGCAACTTCTGTGCGCGAGGTCAGGGGATCGAGCCGCAGAAAGGTCGATTTGCCCTGCGCCACGTGTTCAAACTCGATCCCGCAGCCATCGTTGCCTGCCACGGGAAGAAGTTCATTCCCCCCAAAATCAAACGTGTCGAGCCGCCCCTCGTGGAGCCAGCGGAGGACGTATCCCTCCCGCGCCGCGTGAGCGCCGGTCATGCTCTGGTAAAACAGTCCGCAGCCGGTCACCACAGGATAGCCGGAGAACAGCGCTCCGGGCTCAACTGCGATTTCCTGGTAGCGGCGGGCGGGTTCCGACCGATAGCTCTTCATGCGATGCTGCGAGTCGATTGCGGAAAGCAGGCAAATCGCGGCCAGCGCGGATATCGCCCACCGCTTTTCGATGGCGCGGAGGTAATCGTATCCCACCACGACGAACAGCAGCAGCATCGTCCACACTCTGAGGTACAACTCCGGCGGAGTGTAGAGATTCAAAACTGAATAGGAAGCAGCCAGGTAGAGCGTTTTCAGCAGCGACGCACCCCGCAGTAGCACTGCCATGGGAGCCAACAAAAGGATGTAGGTGTGGGTGGCTGTGCTGGTGGAGACCAGGAGCAGCAGAATCAGGATCCAGGCCAACTCGCGGCGGCGATCGGGGTCGGCCTTCGACATCACGCCCAAAGCGGTGAATCCAATCAGCCCCAATTGCAGCGCGGTGCGCAGGAAGAAAAAGAGCCACGGCGACTCAAAGGCGGGGGAGGGATTCAATGCCGCATCGCGAAGAAATATTCTGTGCAGCAGCATGTTGGCGGTGGCGGTCAGCGGGTGATAGGGATTGACGGAATTGCCCTCCAGCGACCGCGGCAGGACGTGCGTCAGGTAGTAGGCGATGCCGTGCCATCCGAAAATCAGAAGCGCGATGCCGCCGACGCAAACAGTTCCTGTGATCATGCCGAGCACGCTAAGCCAAGCGCGCCGGGCTGCGAAATAGATCAGCAGCGGCCCGGGATAAAGCTTCAACGCGAAAGTCGCGCCGGCGATAAAGCCGCTCACACGGTCGCGATTGCGCGCGAAGGAATCGAGAATGAGAGTCAACAGAAACAGCAGGAGGATGTAGTATTGGCCGAACGCGAAGTTGGTAATCAGCGAACGATAGCCACAGAGCAGCAACAAGGTGAGGTATTCCCAGCGGACACCTGTGAGCCGTGCCAGGATCGCGATGGATGCCAGCAACAGCAGGAAACTCATCACCAGCCAGATGCGCTTAGCCGTCAGCGGGCGAAAGCCGGCGATCGGGACTACGGCCAGCATGGTGGCGGGCGATTGCGGCACATACCCGCCCAGTTGATTCTCAATGCCGGCGTAGTTCATCTGGCGGGCAAACCACGTCCAGTCATAAATGTCCGGTAGGAGATCGTGATTGCGCACCGCTACCGCCGCCGTGTAGTAATTCGGGAAATCCGTGGAAATTCGGGTCCATCCGGCGCGAAAGGCTGCCGCCATGACGATCACGAAACCGACGATGGCAACCAGGCGCACTGCCCAGGAGACCAGCGGGTCGGATCGGCTGTCTATCACTGTCTGGATGATACCTGCCGGTCGGTGGGAGAAAGGTGGACCGAAATGTAAAAAGTGAGCGTCAGAGCCCGCCCTTTAAGCCCAACTCTTCGGCCTTGGCTTGCATGGCCTTGATACAGAAATCGATGTGGTCGTCGAGCGGCACGTCGAGTTCCTGAGCACCATCGAGAATGTCCTGGCGATTCACGGAACGCGCGAACGCTTTGTCCTTCATCTTTTTTTTGACCGATGAAACGTCCACTTCGAAGACGCTGCGGTGCGGCTTCACATAGGAAATCGCCGTAATGAAGCCGGCCAGTTCATCGCAGGCGAAGAGCGTCTTTTCGAGTTGCGACTCGCGCGGCACGCCGGTGTGGTTGGCATGGGAGAGAATCGCACGGCGTGTTTCTTCATCGACACCGCGTTCGGCCAGGATTGCCGAGCCCTTCTGCGGGTGCTCTTCCAGGGTGGGATGAATTTCCCAATCGAAATCGTGCAGCAGCGCGGTGATTCCCCAGCGTTGCTCGTCGGCGTCGAACTTGCGCGCGTAGGCGGCCACGCAGGTCTCCACCGCCAGGGCATGCTTGCGCAGTCCTTCGTTCTTGGTGAATTCGCAGAGAATGTCCCAGGCTTGTTGGCGGTCCATCGAGATTATGATATACCGCCATCGCCCCATGACGCTTTACGCGCTGCCCGGAAGCGTTCGCGGTCCCGCCTGGTGATGCGCTCGGAATGCAAGCCGGAGGGCGTGCAGGTTTCGATTTCGATCAGGCCAGGGTGGTGACGCGGATGGCGAATGATGCGGGCGGGGGCCACTTCAACGGGTTGGCGGGCCACTGCGACGTAGCTGAATTTCTCATCCTCATGTCCCAGTTCCCCGCCCTTCACGCGCCGATGCAACGAGGAGCGTTCCACACGCGCCGCAAAGTGGCACCAATCGGATTCGGTAAGGGGGCACTCGCCCGCCATGGGACAGGGGGCCACCATGTGTGCACCACCTGCCAACAAATCGGCGCGAACTTTGCGGATCACCGAGAAGCCGCGCGGGGTCCCGGGTTCGATGAGGACCAGCGCGATCTTGGCGGCATGCCAAAGCCCGGGCGCAAGCCTGGCGCCAAATTCGCCCAACGAATAGGCCGCGATCACCAGATCATGCGACGGAAGTTCCTCCATCTGCGCAACGTCTCGCGTGATCAGGTTTGCCTCGGGCAGCCACAGGCGCGCGGCCCCCGAAAGCACGCCGTCGCGTTCGATCATGGTCAGACCTGCGCCGGGAAAGTGCTCGCGGGCCGCGAGGGAAGCAGAGCCCGTTCCGGCACCGACATCGAGAATGCTGCTGACCGGGCCGATGCGGCCGGCGACTTCGCGGAGGACGGAGTAAGCGGCAGCGTAAGTGGCCGGCATGCGAGTTACTAAGTATGCGGCGAGGCGTTCGGGATCGGAGAGGCGAGCCACGCGGCCCTCGCGATACGCTTCCGACATAGCCGCGGCGGCTTTCTGCAACGGGGTGAAGCCGAGCGTGTCAGCGCGTTCTTCGATCTGCTGCCGGATTTCGACGGGCAATTGCACACTTCATGTTACCCGGAACTTTTTCCAGGGGCTGGTGTCTATTTGGGTGGAGGTTGATGCACGATGTCAACAGCCGGACGCCATCTCGACTGATCCCCGAAAAGCCATAGGCGGTACAGCGCCATCGGGCGCCATGAGGTGAGGTGTGTCTCGAAAAGAAAAGGAGGCAACGCGATGTTTGAACAATCGATTCTTACGAACGGTCCGGCGGGCAAGAAGGCCTGGACTACGATGCTGGGGTTCACCGGGCAGGTGGCTCTGGTGAGCCTGGCGGTCATGGCGCCCATGGTTTTTCCGCAGGTTTTGCCGCTGGCGAAGCTGCAACTCAGCCTTGTGCCACCGGTACCGCCGGGGCCGAAGCCGTTGGGCGGCGAGGTCAAACAGCAGGTGGCGCGTACCCGGGTGACGCGCACCACCGGATGGAGAGACCTGTTTGTCACACCGACCAGAGTGCCTGACAAAGTCATCATGATTACGGATGTTCCTTCCACCAGCAATACGGTGGTGGGTGTCCCCGAGGGCAACTCGATCGGTAAGGTTGACGGCATCCTCGGTGGATTGATGCGGGAGGCCGCTACCGACAACGCTGCGCACTTACTTCCACCGCCGATTGCCAAAACTGTGACGAAAGCGGTGGCCGCTCCGGAACCGGTTCCGACCATCCGTTACCGGGAAGGCGGCAGGGTACAACTCGGCAAGGTGCTGCAACGTGGGGAATTGGTGTATCCGCCGATGGCAAAAGCAACCCGGACCATGGGCGATGTAGTCCTGGAATGCGTGGTAGGACCGGAAGGACGGATCAGCGAAGTCAAGGTAAAGAGCGGCAATCCGTTTTTGGTGAAAGCAGCTGTGGAAGCCGCCTGGAAGTGGATCTACGAGCCTTCGAGGCTGAACGGCGATCCCATCGAAATCATCACCTTAATGACGTTCCACTTCACGCTCAATTGAGCGGCTACTTGACCGAGAGGAAACCGCTCACGTTCTCCCACAGCAACTGCGGGAAGCTCTTATCCAGATAGGAACGGATGGAGACATAGCACTCATCGCACTTGTTGCTGTGAGTGAACTCAGCGACCATGCGGGAGCGATCTTCCAGTGAGTAGCGCTGGAATTGCATCGAGCATGGCTGCAAGGCGCCATCGGCGGTGACGACAAGGAAACGCAGCCCAGCTTTACACCCCGGCGTTCCCTTATCGGCAAAGTACCGCCGGGTGGCTTCCAGGGTGGAAGGCGCGTTGACGATCCAGTGGCTGGAATCGCGGCGCGCCTCCACTTGATCCAGTTGCCGGTTCAGTTCGACCAGTTGTTCAGGCGCATCCAGGAAATAATCGCGGCAGCCGGTGCGTCGCGCCGAGTATGCGCTATAGCAGAGATTGACTCCCCACTCGCGAGCCTTGTCGGCCAGCCGGCCGATTTCTCCCACATTCAGACTGGTGATGCAGCTATTCAGTACGATGTCGTCGCGCCCCAGTTTGGCGACACGCGGAATCAGATCTTCCAGGTGGCGGTAGAGGCCGGGATAGACGCGGAAATCGTCATGGCGCTCATCGGGAAAATCGAGGCTGACGGAGAATTGATCGACGCCCGCTTCGGCGAGGGCGATATATTTTTCCTCCGTCATGTGCGACCAGTTGGAGACCAGGATGGTGTAGGGCGGACGCGGACAGCCTTTGATCTCGCGGACGATATCGACTACGTCATCCCGCATGAGCGGTTCGCCACCGGATACCTGGACGACGCAGGGACGCAAAGCATCGAGGTAGCGGCGATAATCGGCGGGTTTGAGATTGCGCGATTCATCGCGGGGACCACCATGATCGCAGTGCTTACACCAGCAGGTGCAGGCATCTGTAACTTCGAAGGAGACCACGATGGGACGTTCGGCGAGCCAGTTCAGCGACCCTCTGCCGATAATTCGTAGCGACTGAAGCAGCGGGACCTTGCGCACGATTCCTCGGAAAACGCGATGGTAACACGGGGCGCGTTTTCCGGGGAAAAATGCTGTTTCTCGCAGAGGCGCAGAGAACGCAAAGAAGGCTACGGCTCTTTGGCGCCTTGGTGGGGGATGCGACGCGATCGTGGCTCGGCTGGGCGGATGGTGGAAAGTCGGAAAAGGGAAAAGGCTGTTTCACGCAAAGGCGCAGAGTACGCAAAGAAAGGCTAAGGCTCTTTGGCGCCTTGGTGGGGGATGCGACGCGATCGTGGCTCGGCTGGGCGGATGGTGGAAAGTCGGAAAAGGGAAAAGGCTGTTTCACGCAAAGGCGCAGAGTACGCAAAGAAAGGCTAAGGCTCTTTGGCGCCTTGGTGGGGGATGCGACGCGATCGTGGCTCGGCTGGGCGGATGGTGGAAAGTCGGAAAAGGGAAAAGGCTGTTTCACGCAAAGGCGCAGAGTACGCAAAGAAAGGCTAAGGCTCTTTGGCGCCTTGGTGGGGGATGCGACGCGATCGTGGCTCGGCTGGGCGGA
>JADMIO011019991.1_pt1 | contig 65875 bp, 61 predicted proteins | sample 8958161 | NCBI WGS metagenome assembly JADMIO01 (sample SAMN16585339, study PRJNA669376) | soil metagenome | isolation source: Crop rotation soil | place: USA: Cullars Rotation, Alabama | collected 2011
GCCGCGACTTCAAGTCACGTGAATTCCAAGCTTCGGATCCCACTGTGCTGGAAAGGACGAGCGAGCGGCCCGCAACGCCCATATCCGCGCGCGCACTCTCGGGCCCTGAGCAGTCGCGCTCGCTGCGTTTATGGTTGATGACGATCTCGTGCTTCGGGTCTACGTTCAAGACTTGCGCGCGACGAAGGAACCAACGCCCGCCGGTCACGCCGCGGTCGCTGATCTGCGAGTTGAGCGCATAGCCGGCCTTGCGTATGTTCATGACGTAGCGATCCGACTCGGCGACAAAAGTGTGGAAGCGTCCGTCGGCGGTAGTCTTCACAATTGGATTGCCGACTATCTCGACCTCGGCGTCGCGCACGGGCGTGCCGTCCGGCTCGACGACGAGGCCCGAGAAGGGGATGCCCTCGCCGCCCACAGTCACGGAGAGCACGGCCTTGTCATAGCCGCCCTTGCCGTCATACGCGACAACGGTGACGCTGTGGCGGCCGGGCCTTCCGGGCAGCGTCCAGAGCTGCTTCGGACTATCGTCGCGCGCCAACTGTCCCCCGTCAGGTTCTGTGAACCATCTGTATCTCACTTCGTCGCCGTCGCGGTCGCGCGCCTCGGCTCTCAGGCTTATTTGCGTGCCCGGCGCTGCCTTCTGGATGCTACGGTCGGAGGAGTCGAGCGCAAGCAGCGGGTTGAGCTGAGGCCGGTTGTTCGGGAGTTTGAGATCGACGCGGTTGAATGGCCTCATCCCAATGCGTGATTCGGGCCACACTTCTCGCGTCAGCTTGGCCGCTTCGATGGCGGCCGTCACCTTAAACCTCTCCTTCGCGGGGACGTAAGGAAGAAGGTAGTCGCCGAAGTTGTTTACGTAGACTGTGGTGTAGCCCTTCCCACGCGCATCATCGAGGCTGATCGTTGCGAATGCGTTTATGTTGAGCAGCGGGTCGAAGGCGCGCGGCAGCGAGCCGTCTGCGTTCGTCACATGTCCAGTCATCGCTACATAATCCCTGCGTGACGGAATCTGTATTCGCACGGTGCTGACGAAACGCGGCTCTGCCCCGACGCTAACCATCTCCTTCGCGCAACCCTGACCGTAGACTTCGGACTTCCAGCAGATGTTGTAACGCCCGGGGGCGGGCGCGTACAGGGTGAAACGCCCGCTCAGGTCGGTCTGCGCGACGTTGCTCTGCTGCGATGGTTTCTCGCCCTGAAGGAAAACATCTACGCCCGGGAGGTAGATGTCTTTGCTCGCGCCGCGTATGACGGCAGTGACAGACTCGGCCTGTCTAGCTCCGACGTTGGCGGCTATGTACCCGCGCACCAGATTTGAAAGATTACTCCTCGGCTGCGGTTTCTGGGCTGAAGCCGAAGCGGTCGCCGGGTAGAAGTATTTGAAGGCCGTTAGGCCGCCGAATGCGACCATGACGACTATTGCGAGGAAAGGTAGAAGGCTGCCCCTGAGTCGGGTGGTATGACTGTGATTCATGGTAGTCCTTTCTGTGGAGCATGTAAGGCGTTTCCCCTTGGAGGGCCGGAGTCGTGGGAGCTGAAGTTCCGCTCCCTCTTGCGGGCTTGCAAGAGCAGAGGACGAGTCCGGTTTGTTACAGACGTCGGGCGGACGCCGATTCGTAGGTGCCGGAGGTCGAATGGTTAGAAAGTGAGTAGCTCATGACGAGCGCAAGGCTTTGAAGCGCAGCGAAGGTGGTTGCCATACCGGCTTAATGAGAGGGCGAGGAGAAAGCAGGAACCGCTCAGCCGGTAGCCGGAGGTCGCTTTTATTTAAGCATAGCGAAGCTACGCCAAGCCCACTCATGTGTCAAGCTTTTTTCTGCCCTGACTGTGCGGCACGGGCCGCCCCGCTAACGCTCGCGGTACTGACCGCGCTTGTGTTATTTTCAAGTCAATTCAAAGTTCTGGGAATTTTAAAAGGTCAAGCGCCCGTGCGCCCTTTTCGGGCGAGGGAAGGGCGACGGTGTGAAGACGAGATGAGTAGTGAAGCACCAACTACGCGCGCGGAGAAGGGCGCGCGTTTGCACGCGCTCACGTCGGAGTTGCGTGAGCTTGAAGAGCGCCTGCGCGCAGGCGGCGGCGCGGACAAGATTCGGAAGCAGCACGAACAGGGCAAGCTCACCGCGCGCGAGCGCGTCGCGTTGCTCTTGGACGAGGGCTCTTACTCGCAAGAGATTGGATTGCTTGTCGCCTACGACCAATACGAAGGCGGAGCGCCTGCCGCTGGCGTCGTGACGACCGTCGGGCGCGTCGGCGGCCGCGAGGTTGTCGTCGTCGCAAACGACGCGACCGTCAAGGCCGGTTCTTGGTGGCCTGAGACGATTAAGAAGATTCTGCGCGCGCAGGAGATCGCGATGCGCTCGCGCGTGCCGATTATCTATTTAGTTGACTCGGCGGGCGTGAACCTTCCATATCAGGGCGGAGTCTTTCCCGGTCAGTACGGCGCGGCGCGCATCTTCTATTACAACTCAATTATGCGTCGTTACCTGCGCGTGCCGCAGGTGGCGGCCGTGATGGGGCCTTGCGTCGCAGGCGGAGCGTATCTGCCCGCGCTCTCAGACATAATCATAATGGTCGAGAAGACTTCGTTCATGGGCTTGGGCGGCGCGAACTTAGTCAAAGGCGCAACGGGGCAGACGATAGATAACGAGACTCTCGGCGGCGCGCGAACGCACACGGAAATTTCAGGCGTCGCGCACTACCGCGAAGAGTCAGACGAGTCTTGCGTCGCGAAGATTCGAGAGGTCATCGCGGAGCTTCCGACGCCCGAACGCTCGCACGCCTCTATCAATGAAAGTTCTGACGGCGCGCGCCCGCTCGAAGACCTCTACGAGATTCTGCCCGAAGACCATCGCCATCCATACGACGCGCGCGAAGTCTTAAACTGTCTACTCGACGGCGGGCGCCTAGACGAGTTTCAAGCGGACTATGCGCGCGAGATGATAACGGGCCACGCGCGCGTGCGCGGCGTGCAGGTCGGAGTCATCGCCAACAGTCGCGGCCTCATAAAAGAGAAGGGCAAGCCTCCGAAGTTCGGCGGCATCATCTACACGGAGTCGGCCGAAAAGGTCGCCTACTTCATAGAGACGTGTAACCGCCAACGCACGCCGCTTCTCTTCGTACAGGACGTTTCGGGCTTCATGATCGGAGCGGAGGCTGAGCACTCCGGAATCATACGCGCGGGTGCGCGCTTCGTAGAGGCTATGGCGACTGCGACGGTGCCGAAGATTGTTCTGACGATCAACCACGCGTCGGGCGCAGGCTACTACGCGATGGCCGGACAAGGGTTCGACCCCGACTTCATCTTTAGTTGGCCTACGGGGCGCATGGGAGTCATGGAAGGTGACTCGGCCGTGCAGGCAATCTACGGCACGCAGCTCGATAAGCTGAAGCGCGAAGGGAGAGAGCCGGACGAGAAGTTGAAGTCGGAGATGGCGCGCGTGCGTGAGGATTACGAAGAGCAGTTGGACGCGAAGTACGCCGCCGCGCGCGGCTACGTTGACGCAGTCATCGCGCCCGAAGAGACGCGCGACGCGCTCGAACTCGCGCTGCGTCTGAGCCTAAGTTACTCAGGGCCGCACCTCGGACAGTTCGTGCTGCCGCCGTCGCTCGCTTGAGGCGTCCCGCGCCGGTTCGCGCAACGTCCGCAGTTTTGAAAAAAAGTACGTGCAACGCAGTCGCCGTTGTGCGAAACTGTCGCAACCGTAGCAAGCTCAAACGCACGTTCCCCTTCCGCTGCCCGCAGAGTGTCGTACACGTTCGCTCGGCGCGGCGGCCATACACGCGAGGACATTCCCACTTTCGCCGACGCGGGCAGGTCTATCAGCGGCCGCGCCGACAGATGTAGACAGGAGGAGAAGCATCCGTGAGCAACCAAAGCAAACTCAGATACCTAGTTGTCCTTCTCTTTGCGGTCACAGCCATCGCCGCGCTCGTCTCGGCGGACTTCGGCGCGTTTGCGCAGAACGCAAACAGCAGTTCGACCGGCGATGACTCCGCGCAGAACGCGAACATGACGATGACGACCAGACGCGGAGGCCGTCGTCGCCGCCACCGCGCACGCCGCCGTGCGGCTGCGACGGTCGCCGCCACGGAAGCGGCCATGACCGGCGCGACACAGACGGGCGACGTGAGCGGCGAGCAGACAGACCTTTCGGGCACGTACACGGGCCACGTCATGATGTCGGGCGGTATGGACATGGATGGCGACGGCACGCTCACAATCACTGGCAACACGTTCGCGCTTGAGAGCGGCGGGACGACGCACAACGGCCGCGTCTATGCCGTCACGACACGCGGCTATACGGGCGCGTCCTTCTACTTCCCGGACAGCATGAACTCGACGACGAACACGCCCGTCGTCGCGAACGTACGCGCGCGCAAGAACGGCGACCGCCTCTGGCTCACGCCCGTGCCCGGCACGAGCACGAAGATGATGTTTAGCTCTGGCGGCGGCGGTATGGGCGGCGGAGGACATCACAGGGCCAGACGCCGCCATCGCGCGCGCCGCCCGGCAGCGCCGCCCGCTGCGACGACCGGCGACGGCACAACGCCACCGGTGTAGACCGAAGAAGTAAAAGATAGTGACGAGTGACGAGTTAAAGCTCATGCCTTAACTCGTCACTTCTTTTTGCCTTTTGCCTTGCCCTCGTCCATCCGATAAACTGCCCTCGAACTTCGTCACAAAAAATTTATGAGCAGCAGAAGAAGAGAGACGATTCGCATCGCCTGTGGGCAGGGCTTCTGGGGCGACATGCTCGACGCTCCCGTGCGTCAGGTTCGTGAGGGGCCGATTGACTACCTCATGCTTGACTATCTCGCCGAAGTCACGATGTCCATCATGCAGAAACAGCGAGCGCGCGATTCGGCCGCAGGCTACGCGCGAGACTTCGTGCCCTTGATGCGCGAGATACTTCCCGACTGCGTCGAGCGAAACATACGCGTTACCGCGAACGCGGGCGGCGTCAATCCAACTGGCTGCGCCGAAGCCGTGCGCGACGTTGCGCGCGAACTCGGACTCGCGGGCCGTCTCAAAATCGGCACGGTCAAGGGCGACGACATCATGGGCCGCCTCGACGAACTGCTCGGGCGCGGCGTTGAGCTTCGCAACATGGACACGGGCGAACCTCTCTCGACTGTTCGAGACAGGGTGCAGAGCTCCAACGCATATCTAGGCGCGTGGCCCATCGTCGAAGCCTTGAACGGCGGCGCGCATGTCGTCATCACAGGACGCTCGACGGACACGGGGCTCACGCTCGCGCCACTCATTCACGAGTTCGGTTGGGAGCACGGCGACTGGAATCGCTTGGCGGCGGGCACGGTCGCGGGCCACATCATCGAGTGCGGCGCGCAATGTTCGGGCGGCAACTGTCAATACGATTGGCAATCAATCCCAGATCTCGCGAACGTAGGCTTCCCAATCGTCGAAGCGAGCCCCGATGGCTCCTTCATCGTCACGAAGCACGCTGGCGCCGGCGGGCGCGTCAACGTCCCTTCAGTCAAGGAACAACTCGTCTACGAGATGGGCGATCCGCACGAGTACATCACGCCCGACTGCGTCGCGGACTTCACGACCATTCGATTGGAAGACGCAGGCCCGAACCGCGTGCGCGTCTACGGCATTGAGGGACGGCCGGAGACGGAGTTTCTAAAAGTCTCAATAAGCTACTCGGCGGGCTTCAAGGCCGTCGGCACGCTCGTCTACGCTTGGCCCGACGCGTACGCGAAAGCGCGAGCCGCCGACCAAATCCTGCGCGCGCGTCTGGACAGGCTCGGTCTCAAGTTCGAGCAAATCTTGACGGAGTTCGTCGGCGCAAGCGCGACGCACGGCGCGCTCGCGGGCGAGCCCGACGCAGACGCGCCCGAAATTCAACTGCGCATCGGCGTGCGCGGCGAAGACCGCAAATCAATCGAGCGGTTCACCAAAGAGATCGCGCCGCTGATTCTGACGGGCCCGCCTGCAGTCACGGGCTTCGCGGGCGGACGCCCCAAAGTCGAAGAGGTCGTCGCGTACTGGCCCGCGCTCATCCCCAAGTCTGAGATAGAGCCGAGCGTGGAGGTGACAGAGGTTTGAGCGGCGACGCGAAGATGGATAGTCTCGCCAAGGACAGCCATGACGACTCGCGGCTGAGTTGGAGCCGCACGCGCTCCGAAGAGGTCGCGGACTGTCGCGTCTTCAAGGTCAGGCGCGACTACTCCGCGGACCCGCGCGACGGGCGCACGCACGACTTCTACGTCATCGAAGCGCCCGATTGGGTCAATGTCATTCCGCTTACAAAAGCGGGCGAGGTCGTTCTCATCGAACTATATCGTCATGGCTCGGAGGAAGTCTCGCTTGAGATTCCCGGCGGGATGGTTGACCCCGGCGAGCTGCCTTTCGAAGCGGCTGCTCGCGAGCTTCAAGAGGAGACGGGCTACGCTGCGCGCGAGGTCGTGCTGCTCGGCAGGACGCGGCCTAACCCCGCGATTCAGGACAACCGGATTCACACGTTCCTCGCGCTTGACGTTGAGTACAGACACGAGCCTTTGAATGATGGGACTGAGCAGACGCGTGTGCGTCTCGTCCCGCTCGAACAGATTCCGAAGCTCATCGCCGAGGGCTCTATTACGCACTCTCTCGTGGTGGCGGGCTTCCACTGGCTCGCGCTAAGGGAGAAGGGAATCGTCTACGTCAAGTGAACACGGACGACTACTGCTGAAAAGTTATGAGAGTCAAACTTCTGAAACTCGCGCACGCACGTTCCGGCGACAAAGGCGACACGGCCAACGTCGGCCTCATCGCCTTGCGCGAAGAGTTCTATCCTTTGCTTGCGCGCGAGGTCACGGCCGAGCGCGTCAAAGAACACTTTCGAGGCATGGTCAAAGGCGGCGTCGAACGATTCGAGCTTCCGAACCTAGGCGCGCTCAACTTTCTTCTGCACGAATCCTTAGGCGGCGGCGGCACGCTCTCCTTGATGACGGACGCGCAGGGCAAGACCTTCTCGACCGCGCTCCTTCGCATGGAGATTGACTTGCCTGACGAAGAAGCGCGCACGCTCGGTCTCGCTTAAAGAGATGACTGACGAACACGAAGTAGGCGAACCCGCAATCCGGCACGGCTACGCGCAAGTTGGCGACGTGCGTCTGCACTACGCCGAGTGCGGCGAAGGCTCGCGGCTCGTCGTTCTGCTCCACGGCTTTCCGGAGTGTTGGTACTCTTGGCGGTATCAGTTGAAGGCGCTCGGCCATCGCTTTCGCGTCGTCGCGCCGGACATGCGCGGCTACAACCTTAGCGATAAGCCCGGACTCGTCGAAGACTACAAAGTCAACCGGCTCGTTGACGACGTGACCGGACTCATACGCCACTTGGGCCACAGCGAGGCGGCAGTCGTCGGACACGACTGGGGCGCGGCCGTCGCTTGGGCCGTCGCGCAGCACTATCCCGACTACGTCTGGAGACTCGCGGCTTTGCAAGTGCCGCCGCCCGCCATCTGGGCGAAGAACCTCTCGCTACGACAACTACTGCGAAGCTGGTACATGTTCTTCTTCCAACTGCCGCGCGTGCCTGAGTGGTGGATGCGTCGCGACGACTTCGAGGCGGTCGCAAAGATGTTCCGCGCGACCTCGCGGCCGGGCACGTTCACGGACGCCGACATAGAGTTCTACAAGTCCGCTCTCAAAGAGCCGGGCGCGCTCACGGCTGCGATAAACTACTATCGCGCGAACCTAGGCCGTTTCCTAAAGCGCAGACCGGGCGGCGAGATGAGCAAGCACGAACGGATACGCGTCCCGACGCTCTTCATCTATGGCGAGCGCGACATGGCTATCCTGCCGGAGACGGCTGCGGGCGTCGCCGACTACATCAACGCGCCATACACCGAGCTACGACTCGCGCGCGCAAATCACTGGGTTCAGCAGGAGTACCCCACGGAAGTCAACACGGCGCTCCTAAGTTTCCTCGAAGAATGAAAGAGAACAGTTCAATCATCTACACAGTCGAGGGCGCGGTTGCGCTCGTGACGCTCAACCGGCCGGAGAAGCGTAACGCTCTCAACGACGCGCTCATCTCAGGGCTCAAGGATGCTCTGCGCGACGCTGACGCGCGCGAGGATGTTCGCGCAGTCCTTGTCACGGGCGCGGGCGCGGACTTCTGTTCGGGCGCGGATCTCTCGGCGCTTCAGAAGATCTCCGAAAGCTCGGTGCTGGAAAATCTCGAAGACGCCGAATCTCTGATGGAGTTGTATGCGCTCATACGCCGCGTGCGTGTGCCCGTCGTCGCCGCCGTGCGTGGGCGTGCGCTCGCGGGCGGGTGCGGGCTTGCGACGGCTTGCGACATCGTGCTCGCGTCTTCTACGGCGCGCTTTGGCTACCCTGAGGTGAAGATAGGTTTCGTGCCCGCGATGGTCATGGCGATTCTTCGCCGCAACGTCTCGGAGAAACGTGCGTTTGAGTTGATAACGCGCGGAGGCGAAATCTCCGCCACGGAAGCCGAGCGCGTCGGCCTCGTCAATCAAGTCTTTGAAGACGCAGAGTTCGAGTCGCGTGTCGAACGCTACGTCTCGGACTTCGAGCGCGTCAGCCGCTCGGCCGTCATGCTCACCAAGCGGCTCCTATATCACATGGACGGCCTCGGCTTCGACGCCGCGCTCCAAGCAGGCGCGGACACAAACACAGTCGCACGCACCACCGAAGACTGCCGCGCCGGAATAGCTCGCTTTCTAAACAAAACGAATTAAGGGGGGAATTGAATGAAAAAACTCTGCTCCGGCACGCTCTGCGTGCTGCTCGCCGTCTCTTCTTCCTTCGCTCAGGCAAATTCCTTCACACAAAAGAATCGAAGAGCCGCCGCCACGAGCGCGACGACGGCACGCTTTATGGTGCGGCTGGTCTTCGATGAAGAGTACAAGTCCGCGACCGACAAGCCTAACGAGATTGACGCTTCGCGCCCGCACGACACGGGGAAGGCCGAGACCAAGCTGCATCTTGAGATGAACGCGAACCGCTGGCTTAAGATTCAGCCGGGCGACGGCGGCTCGACCGAGTTCGTCGCGCTCGAAGGCGGCGAGCCTTCATCCGCCACGGGTGCTGTAACGCTCGAAGCCACGGATGAGTCGCGCAGCGACAACGGCACGGGCGAGAAGAATCGCGTCGAGTCGAAGGAGCGACGGACGGCGAACTTCTCCGGCAAGGTCGCTTCGCCGGACGTGACACGCGACGACTCGCCCGTCGCGCTCTACCTCCCGCAGTTCTCCGACGGCGGAGGCGGGCTTGAGTTTCGCCTCAAAGTCAACAGCCGTATGGCCGGAGGCTGTCACTTGGAGTCGAGTTGGGACGGCGGCTCAAGAAACTCCGACGACTGCGGCGATATGACGATAGTCGGCCTACCCAGTACGACCGCGAACACGGACGCGGGCCGAACGAGCGCGACCGCGTACCTCGCGGACATCCAAGAAGACTTCGACTTTCACCCTGCGCCCCAGACGGCACAGCCGGAGGGCGGAATCAACATAGAGCAGTTGGAGCAGGTTCCCGGCACTTGGTACGGCGCACAGACGCGCGGCGACCGGCAGAGCGGCTACAAGATCTCTCTCTCGAAGACGAAGACGCTCAAGCACACGGTTGAGAACGGAGTTCAGGAAGACTGGAGTCAGAAGATATCGCTCGATGCAGAGATCATCCCCGGCTCGCCTACCGCGTCGCTCGAAACGCGCGGGGCGGAAGGTTTGGATGCGCGCGACGACTTGGACGAAATCAGAGTGATTGCGCTCCGCCTTCCGCAGAGGCTTTCGAGTCGGGCCGCGTCGCTTTAGAAAGCGCGGACGCGTTTCAACATCGCGGCACGTGGCCCAGGCGGCCCGCGCCGCGAATTTCGTTGACTTAGAATGCGGCGTGCTTTACCATCCCCGCCGTTTTGAACACCGTCGGACGGGCGCGCCGCCGACGCAACTCTCGCCGCATTTCGTAGAAGCTGCTACGCCGTCCGTTGTTTTGTCACGGCCCCGTTTAAAGAGTATGAAGAGTCTAATGCTCGCATGCGCGGCGGTGCTCGTCTGCGCCTCCACGTTCGCGCGGCCCGCGCACGTCGGCGCGCGTGCGACGAAGTTTTCGAGCGAGTACACAGACCTCAAGTCCCAGTGCAAGCCGATTACAGAGGCAGACATGGAGGGCGAGGACACGCCGCTGCGCTGTGCGGGCTACGGCGGGTACGAGATACACATAGACTTCAGCGCGACCAGCTCGCACTTGACCGTGCAGCCGAAAGGCCATGACGAAGACTCTATCAATCTTGGGATGCAGCCGCTCGACTACGACTCGAAGCACAAAGTCGAGTGGCGACTCGCGGACGGCAAGCCCTTCGCCGTCATACTCCGCGTTGATAATCCCAAAGACAACCTCGACCCTTCGGAGATGTGGCGGCCTGAGAATAAGGCGGGCGAGTCTCTACTCGTCAGAGGTCTGAAGGGGCACGAGCAGATTGATTTTGAAGTTAACGCGAGAACGCCGAACGCCAACGAGAAGGCTAGAGAGTTAGCCGACAGCGCATACGCGAGAGGGCGCTAAAAGAGGCGCGGCCTTGAGTCCATCCAACGACCGTCGAGCCGAAAAGGAGAAGCCGATGAGATTTGTGCCGAGGAGCATTTTGGTCTGCGCGTTGTGCCTGCTTGTCTTTTCCAGCGCATACGCGCAGAAGCGCTCACAACCAAAGTCCTTCCACACCGAGGGCGTCTTTAGCAACGTAACCGCCGGCGAGGGCGGCGACTACGGCGGGATGCAAATCTATCTCACCGACTCCGACGGGCAGTTCTACGCGACGGTCACAATCGCGCAGGGCGTTCTGCTCCCGCCCGTGCTCGTCAAGGTGAAGGCGGATGTCGAAACGCGCAAGATAGAGTTTGAACTCCCCGGCGACTCACCGCGCAAGTTCACAGGTACGGTCACGGCCGAAGGACTCATGCTCAACGAAGGCGGCGAGAAGATCTTCCTCAAGCGACAGTGCCTCGACTGAAACCCCGCCACTAATTTCAATTCAACGTTGACGTGAGGCGAGTTCGAGCGCGCACGCGAGCGCGTCCGCGTCCACGTAGTTGACGAGGCCGATTTCGAGCGCTTCGGGGGCCGTGACGCGGCGCGCGGTCGTGAACATCTCGACCGCGCGTGCCGAGCCGACGAGCGCGGGGAGACGTTGTGTGCCGCCCCATCCTGTGATGATGCCTAGGCGCGCGCCGGGGTGAGCGAAGATCGCCGTGTGCGAAGCGACGCGCAGGCGACACGCGAGCGCGAGGTCGAGCCCGCCGCCCATGCAGTAGCCGTTGACGGCTGCGATTGTCAGTTGTCGCGCTTCGGAGATTTTACGAAAGAGCGATTGGCCGCGCTTTGCAAACTCAAGCGCGGAGTCTTGCGTGAGCGTTTGAAGCTCGCGTATGTCCGCGCCGGAGGCGAAGACGTCTTGCGTGCCTGTGAAGATGATTGTCTTGAGATGGTCGCGCGCGGAAAGAGAAGAGAAGGCTTCATCCAGTTCGTCGAGCGTCGCAGCGGAGAGAGAGTTTCTCTGTTCGGGGCGATTGATGCATATGACTGCGACGTGAGTGTCGCGCTCGGCGATGATGATGTGAGGCGTTCGCGCGTCGTCGTTTGAGCCGTGGCTCATGCGCGCTGGCCGACGTTCTCGCGCAGGAACGAGACGATATCTTCGGTCGAAGTGCCGGGGAGAAAGACCGCCGAGACGCCCTGCTCTTTGAGACGCGGAATGTCTTCTTGCGGGATGATTCCGCCGACGAGTACGAGGCAGTCGTCCATCCCGCGCTCGCGCAGAAGCTCTACGATGCGCGGGCAGAGTGTGTTGTGCGCGCCGGAGAGAATCGAGACGCCGACCGCGTCAACGTCCTCTTGCAAAGCTGCGGCCGCAATCATCTCAGGCGTCTGGCGCAGGCCCGTGTAGATAACCTCCATCCCCGCGTCGCGAAGCGCGCGCGCGATTACCTTCGCGCCACGGTCGTGTCCATCCAGACCGGGCTTTGCGACAAGCACTCGTATCTTTCTTTCACTCATAAGCTGTCAGCGGTCAGCAATCAGCTTTCAGCTAAACCCTTTCGGAAAATCTAACTCTCTATCGAATCAGCTTGTCAGCGGAACACTCAAAAGCTGAGAGCTAACCGCCGAAGGCTGATAGCTTTTAAAACGCCGGCTCCTCGTAGAGTCCGTAAACGTCGCGAAGCGCGTCGCAGATTTCACCGAGCGTTGCGTAGGCGCGCACGGCCTCGATGGTCGCGGGCATCGTGTTCTCGTTGTCGCGCGCGGCCTGCTTCAGTTTTTCGAGCGCGTTTGCGACTTCGCCGTTGTCGCGTCGCGACTTCGCTTGATGCAAGCGTTCAACCTGACGGTCGCGCACCTGCTCGTTGATGACTAGGATGGGGACTTCGGCGGGCTCGCCCTCCATCGAATACTTGTTGACGCCGACGATGGTCTGGTCGCCGCGCTCGACGGCCTTCTGATATTGATAGGCCGACTCCTGAATCTCACGCTGCGGGAAGCCTTTCTCAATAGCCTCGACCATGCCGCCCATCGAATCAATCTTCTCGAAGTAGTCGAGCGCGCCGTCCTCCATCTTCTTTGTCAGAGACTCGATAAAGTAGGAGCCGCCGAGCGGGTCAACCGTGTTCGCGACGCCAGTCTCTTCGGCGATTATCTGCTGCGTGCGTAGCGCGATGAGCGCGGCGCGGTCTGTCGGTAGCGCGAGCGCCTCGTCATACGCGTCGGTGTGTAGACTTTGCGTGCCGCCGAGCACACCCGCGAGAGCCTGAATCGCCACGCGCACGATGTTGTTAAGAGGCTGCTGGACTGTGAGCGAGACTCCGGCGGTCTGTGTGTGGAAGCGCAGTTGTAGCGTGCGCTCGCTCTTGGCGTTGAAACGCTCGCGCATCACGCGCGCCCAGATGCGTCGCGCGGCGCGATACTTCGCGATCTCTTCAAAGAAGTCGTTGTGCGCGTTGAAGAAGAAGGAGATGCGCGGCACGAACTCGTCAACGTCGAGCCCTGCGTCCACGCCCCATTGCACGTACTCGATGCCGTCGCGCAAGGTGAAGGCAAGTTCCTGAAGCGCGGTCGCGCCCGCCTCGCGTATGTGGTAGCCGCTGACGGAAATCGGGTTGTACTTCGGCACATGCCGCGTGCAGAACTCGAACGTATCAACGACGAGCTTCATCGCGGGGCGGATCGGGTATATCCACTCCTTCTGCGCGATGTACTCCTTGAGTATGTCGTTCTGAAGCGTGCCTGAAATCTTTCGGAAGTCCGCGCCTTGCTTCTCCGCGACTACGAGATACATCGCGAGCAGGACTGAGGCGGGCGCGTTGATCGTCTGCGAGACAGTAACCTCTTCGAGTGGGATTCCGTCGAAGAGGACTTCCATGTCCGCGAGGCTTGAGACCGCGACGCCGCACTTGCCGACCTCGCCTTCCGAGAGCGGCGAGTCTGCGTCGTAGCCCATCAACGCAGGCAGGTCGTACGCGACCGACAAACCCGTCTGGCCGTGTTCGAGCAGATACTTGAAGCGCGCGTTCGTCTCTTCGGGCGTGCCGAAGCCTGCGAACTGTCGCATCGTCCAGAGCTTACCTCTGTAACCCGTCGGGTGTATGCCGCGCGTGTATGGGAATTCGCCGGGGTAAGCAGTGTCTCGCTCGAACTCAACGTCAGAGGTGTCCGCAGGCGTGTAGAGGCGCTTGACCTCATCGAGCGAGACAGTCTCGAAGCGCTTCTTTCTCTCAGGCCGCTTCCGAAGTACGGGCTCAAGAGTCTCCTGCTCCCAACGCTCGACCGACGCATCCGCGGGCGTGTTCAGCTCTTTGGTTTCGGGCATGACTTTGCTGTCTCTCCCACTCGCGTGCCGCCTCAAAGTGTGCGCGGCACAATCCCAGTTTACTTATGAATTCAACAAGAAAACGATATTAGTTGACCCCTCGAAGGGTGTCAACCGAGTCTCCCGAAGCGCTCGCTCCAAACGAAAAGGCGGCGCGGCTGTTGTTAAAGTGCAGCCGCGCCGTGCAGGTAGGGAAACCAACGGCGGTAAACGAGCGGGTCAGCTTACGGCAGGCGTCCGGCGGAAAATGATTGCGCGCCGCCGTGTGCTCTATAAAAGGTCGGGCTCTAATTCAGCGGGACGACCACCTCGTTCGGGTGAACCATGTTCAGCCGCGTTCGCGCGGCAGCCTCAATCGTGCGCGGGTCTTTGCGAAGTCGCTCGACCTCGCGCCGCAGCGACTCGTTCGTGTCGCGAACCTTCTCAACGTCCGTACTCATCTGTTCGTACTTCAAAGCGGCCCCACGCATCGCTGCGTCCGCGCGCATCGTAACGGTGACGCAGACGGCGAAGGTCGCGAGCATAATTGTGCAGAAAAATACCCAAGAGGGAACCGAGAAGCTGCGCCCGCGTGCGGCTGCGCGCGTACTCGCGACTTCGCCGCCCGCTTCGAGCGCGGGGGAGGGAAGTGTGAGTGCGCGAACGGCCGGCCTCTGCGTGGCGAGACGTGCATCAGTCCATAAAGGATTTGCTGACATTTCTGGGCTTACCTCCGGGTCTTCTTCTGCTTTTCTCTTTTACAACTCGTTCCGACGGGAGAGACGGAAGTTGCGAAGCGTTTTGCCTTCTGCCTTTGCGTTTGGCTTTTTGAAACAGCGCGTGGCCGCAAGGTCGAATCGGCTGCCGCCCCTTTGCCAAAGTGCTTAAGCACCCGCGACAAAGTGACCGGACTGTAACATGTGAGTTTTTGCGTGTAAAGATATTCGTTTTCAACGATTTAAACGGCTAAGTTCAACATTTACTTGAACTAAGAGTGCTTAAGCAGTCAATTTGGCGAACACGGGGCGAACGGAAATCCGCCACTTGGGCATCCAGTCAAGAGGCTCTTTTTTGGCAGAGAGATAGAAGGACACAAGCCGAAGCACAGATGTGGAAAAGCGTCGCGCGCGGCTGAAGGGGAGCGACTAAAGGCGAGGATTATGATAAATTGAAAACATTGTTTTAAATTGGTTGACAATCTGCGGGTGCAATTCATAGACTGAGTTTGACCCTCTCCTCGTCTCTGCGTAGACAAAGGGGTCGGCTAAAAATCTAGTCTCCCCGACATTCAAAAACAGAGCTTGCCCTCAAATCCTCGCGTGCGGGGCGGGATATTTCATCCGCCGCCCGATTCGATAAAAGGTTGAGTTTCAAGGGGTTCTATGTCTGACGTGCCTTTTGCGTCTAATTTAGGGACTGCTTCGGGCGGGAACGCGTGCGGCTTCGATCTGCCTCTTGCGGCGATGGTTCGTGCCGTTTGCAGGGCTGCGGAGACCGGCTCGGACGCCCTATACGACGTGATGCTGAAGGCCGCGTTGATGGTTGATGCTGCGGCACCGACCTACGGGATGGCGACGTTCTCGCAGAAGAGTGGGGAGCGGCCGCGTTTGAAGTGGACGGAAGGGCTCGACCCGGAAGAGACCTCTGACGCGGAGGCACACGTCGCGGCGGCGCTGGCTCTCTCAGACTGCTCGGTTGGCGTGAGGGCCGACGACAAAAACATCTGCCTAGTTCTCTCCGCCACGACCGCGCAGCGCGAGGGCGCGGCGATCTATGGGCGTTTCGTCCGCCCGCTGACAGAACAACAGGCTTCGGGACTAAGGATTCTCTCAGACGTTGCGCGTCTGGCGCACGGCCACGCGCTCGTGCGCGAGGAGCTGCACAGACCCTTGAAGACTCCGAAGACTGTCGAGGCGGCTGCGGCCTCCCTGCCCGGGATGATCTTCGTCAGCCGCTCGATGACGACGCTCGCGCACTCGGTCGAACGCATAAAGGATTCCGACTCGACCGTTCTCATCACAGGCGAGTCGGGCACGGGCAAGGAACTGGTCGCGCGCGCAGTCCATCGCGTGAGCCGACGCTCGCAGGCTCCATTCATTCCATTCAACTGCACGGCCGCGCCTGCGGACTTGATTGAGAGTCTTCTCTTCGGCCACCGCAAAGGTTCGTTCACGGGCGCGCACGCAGACCACGAGGGACTGATACGCGCGGCCGAAGGCGGCACGCTCTTCCTAGACGAGATTGGCGATCTGCCGCTTGCGCTCCAGCCGAAGCTTCTTCGCTTCCTGCAAGAGGGCGAAGTGCACACGCTCGGCGAGCGTGCGCCGCGCCGCGTCAACGTGCGCGTGCTCGCGGCGACACACAAAGATCTACGCAGCGCCGTGCATGAAGGCACGTTCCGAGAAGACTTGTACTATCGCGTCGCGGCCCTCAGCGTTAGAGTGCCGCCGTTGCGCGAGAGGCCCGAAGACATCGCGGCTCTCATCTCACACTTCCTCTCACACTACGCGCGACGAAACGAGCGCGCGGTGGCAGGCATCACCTCAGAGGCCATCGCGTTGTTGCAGAGCTATCCTTGGCCGGGCAACGTGCGCGAGCTTGCGGCTGAGATGGAGCGGCTTGTGCTCTACACGGACGAGGGCTGTTACATCTGCGCCGAAGACGTGAGCGAGCGTATGCGTCCGACGGACGCGCATCGTCAACAGACATCTTCGGAGCAGGTGCCTGCGCATCTGGAAAACATGTTGGAAGACTACGAGCGGCGTGTGATAACAGAGACGCTTAGGCGCAACGACTACAACGTTGCGCGTGCGGCGGCTGCGCTCGGATTGGGCTCGCGGCAGACGCTCTACAAGAAGCTAAAGCGGCTCGCAATCAACGCGGGCGACTTCCTACAAGACGACCAGAAGCCCGGTCTTCAACTACGTTCCGACAGCGTGTGAGCAAGCGTACTTCAAAAGCACACGCGTCTCGCAATCTCACTCGAAGCCTTCACGTCAAAGGACACGTTTCAAAGAAGCTTCACTCTTTAACGACGCTTCTCTCGGCAACGCTTCACTCAAAGACGTTTCACTCAAACGACATCTCAACACACACAGACGGCCCGCGCATGTTAATCGGCTACGTACTCCAATTTGCTCTGACGATGTTCATACACGAGTTGGGCCATCTGGCCGCGGCGCGTGTGTGCGGTGTTCCCGCGCCGGAACTAGGGCTTGGATGGGGGCCGAAGCTCTTCGGGTTTAAGGCTCGAAGCGTCGAGTTCAAGCTTCACGCGTTGCCTATCGGCGCATACGTGCGTCTGGACATGAGTGCGTTGCAGACGCGTCCGCTCGCGCAGCAGGTCTTCGTTCTGCTCGCGGGCGTGCTTGTGAACTTGGCTGCGGCGGGCGCGACACAAGGGACTTGGTTTAGCTTCATGAACCTTCTGCTCGCGGCGTCGAACCTCCTGCCGTTATATCAGCAGGACGGTTGGAAGTGTGGGATGGTCATGCTGCGCGCTCTGCTCGAACGTCGAAGCTCAATTGTCGAGTGGACATTTACGGTCGCGGGCGGCGTCGTGAGTTTGGCCGTCTTTGCGTCGCTCGCGATTAGGTACTTCTGAAGAGTCACCGACTGACTCGCCTCACTAAAAAATCTCTTCAACTCACTACTCAAAGACCTCTTCACCTCACTCAAATCTTCGCCCCGCTCCCCTTCAACTTTTTTCCAAAGCACAACTCAAAAGCGCACGGCCTGTCGCCCTCGGTTACCGAGGGGCTGCGTCGAGGTGTGCGCGTTGTCAACCGGCGGCGACAAGCGAAAAAGCTCAACGAAAGCGGCGATTCCTTTGTTGTTCGAGGCAAGGTGACCGAGAGAGCACACGCGCACGTGTCGCCGCCGGTTAACAACGCCCTCGGGCCGAAAGGCGTGTGCGCTGCGTCTTTGTTGGGTTTTCGCCTGAAGGACTGAATGGCACGCGCCTTGTGATGTGTTGCGGCGTCAGGAGCAGAGCGGCTGCGGGGCTGGTGGCACTGCCGCGCGTCCGCCGAGGCTCGGGGGAAAGTTTAATGAAAGCTGTCTTGATGAAGACGTTGGTTGTGGCAGTTGGCGGCGCGCTCGTCGTGCCGTTCGTCGCCGCGGCTGTGCTCGTAGGGGCACGAGCCGTCGCGGGGGCGGGCGGGACTCGGCAGTCGCTCTTCATGTTCGCACTGGCGTTAGTCTGGACACTTTTCGGCGGCGTTAAGGGCTTCGCACGCAGTGCTGTCGGCGGTAGGGAGGGGCATGAACCGACCGTCGCGCAGAGCCGCAGTGGAGCCCGCCGTCAAATCTTCCTCGGCACGCGCGGCTTCTAGAAGCCGCTACCCGATTGTCCGTTCGGCGCACGAGCGCGCACGGAACGGACCTTCAAACCCTCGATTCGAAAACCCGAACTCAAAGGAGCAAAAAACAGATGTTGAAGAAGTTCTTCCGCGACGAGACCGGCCTTGAACTTTCCGAGTATGCAGTCGCCGCCGCGCTCATCGCGCTCGCGACAGTCGCAGCCTTCGGCACCCTCGGCGGTACGATCAGGGACGCGATCACGAGCCTGTCGGGCAAGATTCCGACCGCTCCGTAAGCGGCGTTCCCCGTGGGCGGCGCGCGCCTCCCGAACAAGGCGCGCGCCGTCCTTCCTTAACACGTCCCGAAGCCACTCCAAAAAAACACTCCAGAGGTACAGAAAGATGCTGAAAAGATTCCTGAGAGACGAGACTGGCCTAGAGCTTTCCGAATATGCGGTCGCCGCAGCGCTTATCGCGGTTGCGGCCGTCGGCGCGTTCACGCTGCTCGGCGGCAACATCAGGACCGCCATCGAGAATTTGTCGGGCAGGATTCCGACCAATCCGTAAGCGCGTCAGACGAGTTGCGGCGCTCCCCCGCCTGCACGTGCGGCGGCGGGGGGCGTCACAGACTCGCATGCGAACCTCACGCGCGCAGCGTGAGGCCGGAAGATGAAGAGAAGATTCAAACGCTGATTCAAACGCTCCGATTCAAAAGTATTTAGATCAAAGGTCATGCTCGACACAACGACCATCGCAGCCCTCGCATTGCTGCTTCCGCTGACTGGAATCATCACGTACTTCGACGTGCGCTACCGGCGCATCCCAAACATATTCGTACTCGCGACACTCATAAGCGGACTCTTAATCAACTTCATGGCGGGCGGCCTCAGCGGCCTTTGGGCGAGTCTCGGCGGATGCCTCTTGGCGTTCGGGCTGATGCTCGTCCTACACGTCTTCGGCGCGATGGGCGCAGGAGACGTGAAGCTGTTCGCGGCGGTCGGCTCGGTCGTGGGCACGCACCTCGTGCCTGAGACCTTCCTCGTCGTGCTGCTGACGGGCGGCGTCTTGGCCGTCTACACGATCTTAAGAAACGGGACGGTCTTCGCGACGCTCGCGCGCGTCTTGCAAATATTCGCGGGGCTTCTGCCGGGGTGGCAGATGCCGCGCTTTGAGGTGCCGTCAGACCGTCGTCACACGCTGCCCTACGGCGTCGCGATAACTTTCGGCAGCCTCATCTCTCTGTTCGTCTTCCGCGCATGACGCGCGGGCTTCTTGGACTTCGATTCGGAGAACACTGACATGCGTAACAAACGTCTCCTCTTCGTACTGGCGAGCGCCGTCGTCTTCGGCCTCATAGCCGCAGTCTCCGTCAGCCGCTACCTTTCAGACGCGCAGGCCAACACGCGCAGCATGAACAAGGTGGTCGTGGCGAAAGTTGAGATTCCGCTCGGCACGAAGATAGAGGCCGAGCAGCTCTCGACCGTCGAGTTCCCCTCGAACGCTATCCCCGACGGCACGTTCGAGTCCGTGGAGAAAGTCGTCGGCCGCGTCTCGGTCACAAACGTCGCCGCGCGCGAGCCCGTCACGGACTTCAAGCTCGCGGCCGAAGGCTCCGCTGGCGGGCTCTCGGCGGTCATCCCCGAGGGCTATCGCGCGATGACCGTGAAGGTGGACGACGTTATCGGCGTCGCGGGCTTCCTTCAGCCCGGGACGATGGTTGACGTTCTGACCGTTATCGAGCCCGCCGGAAATACTTCGAGCGGCAACCCCATCTCGAAGATCGTCCTGCAGAACGTCAAGGTGCTCGCGTCGGGTCAGAACCTAGACAAGCCGAAAGACCAGCGCGAGTCCGAAACGGTCAAGGCCGTGACGCTTCAGGTCACGCCGGAGCAGGCGGAGAAGCTTGCGCTCGCATCCTCCGAAGGCAAGCTCCGGCTCATGCTCCGCAACACGGTTGACCAAGACGACGAGCAGACGCAGGGCGTAGACAAGAAGACGCTGCTCAACGGCGAGCACGCGACGCCGGTGCCCGAACCGGGCGCGCTCAAGAGCGAGCAGCCCGCGCAACCGCAGCCCGTACGCCGCGCGCCGCGCGCACAAGCGCCCGCACGCGTCTCGCAGGCAGCGCCCGCAGAGAAGCCTGCGCCCCCGCCTCCGCCGCGCCCCGCAGTCGAGATGATACAGGGCACGAAGAAGAGCACAGTCGAGTTCCCGTAGCTGTCAGCGGTCAGCTTTCAGCTTTGAGCTTCTACCCTTGACAGCTTCCAAAGGAGTCAAAACCGTCATGCAGAAACGTTCGCTGGTCGCAAAAGTAGCCGTGCTCTTCGTCGCGACGCTGGCGCTCGCGGCCGAAGCGCCTATGACCTTCGCGCGGCAGCAGCAGAACTCAGTCGCTGCCTCATTCGAGAAACCTCAGGCCGAGACAGTCCAGATAAACGTCCTCGTCGGACAGTCGCGCGTCATCAACTTCGACCGGCCCATAGGTCGCTTCTCGGTCTCGAACCCCGAAGTGGCCGAGGCCGTGCTCGTCGCGCCCGATCAGGTGCTCGTCAACGGCAAGGCTTTCGGTCAGGTCAACTTCATCGCTTGGGAGAAGTCGGGCAGCACCTTCATCGTCTTCGACGTGTTCGTACGCTCGAACCTCTCTCTGATCGACTCGCAGATAAAGCTGCTCTTTCCGAAGGACAACATAAGCCTGAGCCAAGCAAACGGCTCGGTCGTCCTCTCGGGAAACGTCAAGGACGCGCAGACCTCGGCGCAGGTTGACGCGGTCGTGCAGGCAGCGGGCTTCAAGACCGTCAACATGCTCCAGTCGCCCGTGAGGGAGATGGCGCAGGTGCAGTTGCAGGTGCGCGTCGCCGAAGTCAGCCGCAGCCGCATGCGCGAGCTTGGAACCTCTTACGGCTACACGGACCACGGAACGGTGGGCTATCTCAACAGCGGTCAGGGGCCGAGCCAGTTGGATAAGGTTGACATATCGCCGAGCACGGTTGCGGCCAATTCGGTCTTGACGCCCGCGCTCAATCTCTTCCTCGGAAACAGCGTCACCGGCCTGACGGGTATGCTTCGCGCGCTCAAGTCCGTCGGCGCGATTCGCTCGCTTGCGGAGCCGAACCTGATTGCGATGGACGGCCAGCAGGCGAGCTTCCTCGCGGGCGGCGAGTATCCCGTGCCCGTCGTGCAGGCGAGCGGCGACAAGCCGACCGTGACCGTTCAGTTCAAAGAGTATGGCGTCCGTCTCAACTTCAAGCCAACCATCATTGACGAAGACCACATACGCCTTGAGCTTGAGCCCGAAGTCTCGACGATAGACTTTGCCAACGGCGTCAAGTTCGACGGCTTCCTTATCCCCGCCTTGAAGACTCGCCGCGCAAAGACGGGCGTCGAGCTTCGCGACGGTCAATCATTCGCTCTCGCGGGTCTACTCGACAACAACGAGACGCAGTCCTTCTCGAAGGTGCCCGGCATCGGCGACATCCCCATCCTCGGAAATCTCTTCAAGTCGAAGACGTTCCAGAAGCAAGAGACCGAGCTGATGTTCATCATCACGGCGCAGATGGTTAAGCCCGTCAACCGCGACGATCTCCCTGTGATGCGCGGCATAGACGGACTCAAGAAGGAGTCGCCGCTAGGCGTCGAGCCGAAGGGCGAAGGCATCACGGGCGACCACGGCTTCTCGACCGGCGACAAGAGCAGCTCGACCGCAGCGCCCGCGTCCACTCCCGCCGCGACGCAGCCCGCCGAGACGCCCGCGAAGAAAGAGACCGAGAAGAAGGCGTCCGACGCAACGACGGTAGAGGTCTCGAAGAAAGAGCAGTAGATGAAGCGCGGAACGCAGAGTGCGGAGTGATGAGTTGAAACACGGTGCCTCTCATCATTCCGCGCTCTGCACTCTGACTTTTGCACTTCGTTGAAGGGAGGGGGAGAGATGAAGCGGCTCGAATCAACTGAGGCTTACGCTGAAAGGAAAGGGGAGCGCGGCTCCGTTCTCGCGGTGTGCGCGTTCGGAATGCTCGCGCTCGTTCTCGCGCTTGGGCTCTGCGTTGACGTAAGCCACTGGTACGTCGTCAAGGCCGAGCTTCAGAACGCAGCCGACGCCTCAGCGCTTGCGGGCGCGTCCGCGCTCAACTCCGCCCCCACAGGGATTGACGAGGCGCAGAGGCGCGCCGTCGCCCTCATGAACAACTACGAGTTCAACAACACGGGCGTCACAATCACTCCCGAGAGCGTCAAGTTCGCGGTCAACTATGGCGGGCCGTACATGAGCGCCGCCGACGCCAAAGCCTCCGCCTCGAACATACGCTTCGTCAGCATTGACATTCCTTCAAAGACCATCGGCGTCTACTTCGCCGCGAGCGCGGTCGGCAAAAACTCTATTGACCTGACGCAAAAAGCCATCGCCGGAATGAGCGTTCCGCCGAACGTCTTCTGCGAGTGGATTCCCCTCGCGGTCATTGACGACGACGCGCACCCGATGGTTCCCGGCCAGACCTACACGGTACGCGCGGAGCCCGGCGGCATGGTCTCGCCCGGCAACTATCAGATTCTCGCGCCGACGGGCCGAGGCGGAAGCGCAGCACGCGAAGACATCGCGCACGGCGTCAACGAGTGCGCCGAGCCCGGAACGGTCTACAACGTTGACACGAAGCCCGGCGTCTCCGCAGGCCCCGTCCGCCAGGGCATGAACACGCGCTTTGACGACTACGCTTCGGGAATGGACGCGGATGATTATCCGCCCGACACGAACGTCAAAGAGAACATCACTTGGGCGCAGTACCGCGACGCCGTTCCGGGCTCGCCCAACTGGCAGTCGCCGAGAGCGGGCCACACGGGCGTGCCCATGCGACGCGTCGTGCTCATCCCGATGGTCAAGCTGAGCGAGTTCGACCCCGGTCGCGACACAGTCACCTTCTACAAGTTCGCGGCCTTCTTCCTTCAGACAAAAGTTCAGGGCGGCTCGGGCGGCGACGTGCAGGCCGAGTACATAGGCGAGCGAATCATGTTCGGCAAGGGCGGCTATAAGGAGGGCGGCGGCCCCGTCAACCCACAGCTCGCACAGCCGGTTCTCTACAAGTAGAGAACGCAAGGAGGCCGGAAGTGAACGCGAGACACAGAAATCCTTTGGCCGCGAGATTGAAGAGCGCGTCGCTCTTTGCGCGCCTGCTCGCGCGCTCCGAGCGCGGCACGCAGCTCGTCGAGCTTGCGATAGTTCTGCCGCTTCTTATCATGATGCTCGGCGCGGCAGCGGAGTTCGGACGCTTCTTCTACACATACCAGACGCTTGCGAAGGCCACGCGCACGGGCGCGCGTTACCTTACGACCGAGTCGGCCGCGGGCACGAACGACCCAAAGGCCGAGAACTTGGTTGTCTACGGAAACCCTTCGGGTAACGGCAACCCTGTGGTTTCGGGGCTCACGACCGATCAGGTGCAAATCTCGCGCACGGGCGGCACCAGCTCCTTCCCTGAGCGCGTGACCGTGAAGATCGTCGGCTACACCTACGAGCCTCTTTTCGACTTGGGCAAGCTTATCGGCAAGCCCTCTCTCTCTCTGCGCATAGACGTGGCTCCGAGCACGACGATGCGCTACTTCTCTTCGATACCGAGCTGAGGAGGTAAGGACTTATGAAGCACGCTTGCGGCAACAGGAGCGAGTGCGGCGCGGCGCTGGTGGAGTTCACCATCGGCGCGCTCGTCTTCCTCACGGCCGTCTTCGGCGTGCTCGAAGTCTCGCGTCTTCTATGGACGCACAACGCGCTTTCGGACGCTACGCGGCGCGGCGCGCGTTACGCCGTCGCGCACCAATCGGCCGTTGACTACGAAGTCCAGAACATGGCCGTCTACGGCAATCCGGAGGGCACGGGCGAGCCGCTCGTCTTCGGACTGACGGACGACAACGTTCAGGTGGAGTACACGCCCTCGCCCGCGACGGGCGTCTTCGGCTACCCCGGCGGCACGGCCACCGTGAGTATCACGGGCTTCCAGTTCCGCTTCGTCGTCCCAATTCTCGGCACGACCATCACGATGCCCGACTATCACACGACGCTCACGGCCGAGAGCGCGGGGCAGATTCCCGCAGACATAGGCCCAAGCCCGACCGCGACGCCGACGCCCGGCCCGTCGCCTACGCCGACTTCGACTCCCGCGCCGACGCCCACACCCGCGCCGACCGCGACTCCCGCGCCGACCGCAACACCGGCACCGACACCGACTCCGGCACCGACGGCAACGCCTACGCCCGCGCCGACTCCGAAGCCGACGCCGACGCCGCCGCCCGCATGCAAGCGCGGACAGAACATCTCGACCGGCTGCGTCTGCAACCCGCCGCTAAAGGTCAACGGTTCGGGCAAGTGCCAGTGAGCGGCCGAGCGCGTGAAAGTTGAAAAAGGACGGGCGCGAGAAGCGATTCTCCAAAGACGTTTGAAGCTCGTCGAAGACGTTTGAAGACAGCGACCCTTTGAAGGACAAGCGATGACTCAACAACTCACCTTCGTCGTACTGAGCACCGGCCTTGAGATGTTCCGCGAACTGCGCGGCGCGCTCTCGACGCAAGAAGGCGCACGCCTGCTCGTCGGCGGCGACGACACGGAACAGATATTCCCGGAGATAGAACGCCTGCGCCCCTCCGCCGTCATCGTCGCGCTCGGTAACCAGCCCGACGCTGAGCTTCGCTTTGTCGAGCGCGTCGCGCGCGAGTGCCCGCAGTCGGCCGTCATCTGCGCCTCGCGAGACTCTTCGCCCGACCTCATTCTTCGCTCGCTACGCGCGGGCGCGCGAGAATTCTTGCGACTGCCCGTGCGCGCGGACGAATTCGCGACCGTCTATCAACGGACGGCGGAGTTCTGCGCCGTACAGCCCGAAGCCCCGAAGAAGCGCGGGCGCGTCATCTCCGTCTTCTCTTCGAAGGGCGGCACGGGCACGACCTTTATCGCGACGAACGTCGCGGCGGCGTTTCGCGCGCCGACCGTTCTGCTCGACCTGAACTTACAGGCGGGCGACCTCGGTCTCTTTCTCGGCGTCGAGCCGAAGTTCTCAATCGCAGACCTCGTCGAGAATCGTCAGAGAGTTGACGACCAACTTCTGCGAAGCTACTTGACGCCGCACTCCGAAACTCTCTCGCTTCTCGCCGCGCCGCGCGAGGCCGACTCGGCCGACGACATAGAGGCCGAGCACATCTTTCAGGTTTTGGAAATCCTTCGCGAGCGTCACGACTACGTAGTCGTTGACCCGCAACACACGTTCGACTCAATCACGCTCGCCGCGCTCGACCAGTCGGACGAGATTCTGCTCGTCCTCACGCTCGACATTCCCGCGATACGAAGCACACAGCGCGCTCTTCAAATCTTCGACCGTCTCGGCTATCCGCGCCACAAGCTGCACATCGTCGTCAACCGCTTTAGCAAGCAGATAGACCTTGACCTACGCCAAGTCGAACGCTTCCTCGGCGAGCGCGTCGCGGGCTATGTCCAGAGCGACTACAAGACGGCCGTCAACTCCATCAACCTCGGCCAGCCGCTCGTCGAATCAGAGCCGCAGTCAAAGGTCGCGACCGAGCTGCGGCAGATAGCCTCGCGCTTCGGCGCGGGCGCGCCGCTGCCCGTGCCCGAAACACGCCGGCGTCTACTCGGCTCGTTCTTCAAGCGCGACAAAGCCGTCAGCGATCAATTCTCAACTGTCGGCTAAGACCTTAAGCGCGTTGTCAGTGATGTTCTTCGGTCAAACTTGAAAAGGGGTGTGAGTAGTCGGCGGGCGTCAGTTACAAGCGGCGATTCGCGAGGCGCGAAAAGCTGAGAACTGAAAGCTGATAGCTGACCGCTTCAAAATCATGTCACTACGCGAGAGATTAGTCAGAGAGACGGCACCGAACGGCGCGACGCTCTTCAGCCGCAGCGAAGAGTCGGGCTTTGGCGGAAACGTCTATCAGGAGATGAAGGCGCGCCTCCATCGCGCAATCATCAACCGAATGGACTTGACCAAGCTTGGGCAGCTCGACCCTGAGCAGTTGCACAGCGAGGTAGCACGCCTCGCCGAAGATCTGCTCGCGGCCGAGCAAGCGCCGCTCTCTTTGGCCGAGCGCGACCGGCTCGTCGGCGAAGTCCGTCACGAGCTTTTCGGTCTTGGGCCGCTTGAGCCGCTTCTCGCAGACCCCGAAATCTGCGACATACTCGTCAACTCGCCGAAGAAGGTCTACATCGAGCGCGCGGGCAAGCTCGAACTGACAAACGTCGAGTTCAAGGACGACGAACATTTGATGCGCGTCATCGAGCGAATCGTCTCCACGGTCGGCCGCCGCATTGACGAAGCCTCGCCAATGGTTGACGCGCGCCTCCAAGACGGCTCGCGCGTCAACGCAATCATCCCGCCGCTCTCTTTGGACGGCCCCGTGCTCTCGATACGTCGCTTCGGCGCAGACCCCTTGCGCATGACTTCGCTCATCGAGAAGAGCGCACTCACGAAGGACATGGCCGACATGTTCGAGATGTGCGTCAAGGCGCGTCTGAATGTACTCATCTCCGGCGGCACGGGCGCGGGCAAGACGACACTCCTCAACGCCCTCTCTTCATTCATCCCGAACGACGAACGCATCGTTACAATCGAAGACTCCGCGGAGCTACAGCTTCAGCAGCCGCACGTCGTGCGCCTTGAGACGCGCCCAGCGAACATCGAAGGTCGCGGCGAAGTCACACAGCGCGACCTCGTCAAGAACGCTCTGCGCATGCGCCCCGACCGAATAGTCATCGGCGAGGTTCGCGGCGGCGAAGCGATAGACATGCTTCAGGCCATGAACACGGGCCACGACGGTTCTTTGACGACGATTCACGCAAACACGCCGCGCGACGCCTTGGCGCGACTTGAGACGATGATTCAGATGACCGGCATGCGTCTCTCAGACCGTGCGATGCGACAGCAGATTGCTTCGGCCCTCGACATTGTGATTCAGGCCGCGCGTCTCTCCGACGGCACGCGCCGCATCACCTCAATCTCCGAGATAACAGGCATGGAGGGCGAGACGATAACGATGCAGGAGATTTTCCAGTTCGAGCGCAAGGGCATGGACAAGAACGGCAAGGTCTTGGGCAGCTTCCGCCCGACAGGCGTCCGCCCGCGCTTCGCCGAACGACTCAAGCAATACGGCATGCAGTTGCCGAGAGTGTTTTTTGAAGAGGCATGAGGAAGGAAGGGAGTCAGGAGTCGGAAGTCAGAATGGAAATGCCGAAACCGCTTTTATTCTGACTCCTGACTTCCAACAAACGACATGATCCCCTTAATCGTTTTCGTGACATGCATGGTCGGCGTCTTCGGCGCGTACGTTCTGGCGACGCACGGGTCTGAGGCGAAGCGGCGGCGTCTGCAACAGCGTCTCTCCGACGCGCTTCTCTACACGAAGCACGCCGACGACGAAGAGATTCAGCTCGCGCGTCAAGAGTTGATGAGCGAGATTCCGACGCTCAGCCGCGTGCTGATGAAGATGCAGTTGGCGAATCGCCTGCGGCGCATGCTCGACCAAGCAGACATTCACATAACCGTCTCGCGTCTTCTGATGCTCTCGCTGATGGCAGGCTGTTTGGCGACGCTCGCCGTCTCGATGGTCAGCATCTCGAAGCTCTTGATGGTTGTGGCCGGACTTGTCGCGGCGTCGCTTCCGTTCATACGAATCGCCTACAAGCGTAAGAAGCGTCTCAACTCATTCCTCGAACAACTCCCCGATGCGTTGGAGTTGATGAGCCGCGCGCTGCAAGCGGGCCACGCCTTCGCCGAATCACTGCACATGATCTCGACGGAGATGCCCGAGCCCATCGCGACCGAGTTCCGAAAGACCTACGAGGAGCAGAACCTCGGCCTCTCGCTCAAGCTCGCGCTTGAGAATCTTTCGGAGCGCGTCCCGCTCTTAGACCTGCGGCTTTGCGTGACGGCCATCCTCATCCAGCGAGAGACGGGCGGCAACCTCGCGGAGATTCTTGAGAAGGTCTCGCACACCATTCGCGAGCGTTTCCGAATACTCGAAGACCTAAACACTTTGACGACAAGCTCGCGCATGTCCGCGTGGATTCTGTGTGGCCTGCCGATCTTCGTCGCGCTCGTCGTCACTGTGATGAACCCGGACTACATGAGCGTCCTTTGGCGCGACCCGCGCGGCCACAACCTTCTCTTCGCGGCGGGCTTCATGCAGCTAACGGGCATGCTCATCATCAGGAAGATTCTCAAGATAAAGATTTAGAAGCCGTCAGCGGCCAGCTCTCGGCTTTCAGCCAAACCCTCTGGCGAGAGGCACGCTGAAAACAGAGACGGGCCGCCGACGAAGACAGAAAGCTGAGAGCTGACCGCTATGCTCATCATCACCATCTCGATATTCGTTTTCGTCACGCTCGCAGTGATGGGGGTCTACTGGCTTATGTTCCGGCCGCCGAGCGCGGCGACGGAGCGGCTGCGTCGCATGGGAAGTGCCGACGGAGCGCAGGGCATCGCGCCGTCCGCGCTGCCTGATGAGTCGCCGGTTGGAGCCTTTGCCGAGCGCATGGCCGCGCCGTTCCAAAGACTCGCGCCGCCTTCGGCAGCCGAAGCGCGCAAGCTACAGAAGCAGTTGATGCACGCAGGCTTCCGCTCCGAGAGCGGACCCGCGATCTACCGCGCGATTCAACTCATCTCGCTCGCAACCTTCCCCGCAATCGTCGCGCTCGGCTGCGCAATGTTGGGCCGTCCCTTGGGAAGCGCCATCCTTTGGATTGGCATTTCCGTCGGAGCGGGAGCGTATCTCCCGATCTTCGTTCTCAAGCGGATGATTTCGAGCCGCCAGCTACGCCTCCGTTGGGGATTGGCCGACGCGCTTGACTTGATGGTCGTCTCGATTGAGGCGGGACTCGGCTTGAACGCCGCCTTGGTGCGCGTCGGCGAAGAGTTGAAGTCAGTCCATCCCGAAATCAGCGAAGAGTTCGAGCTGACCAATCTTGAGATACGCGTGGGCCGCGAGCGTGACGAGGCGCTTCGCAATCTAGCCGAGCGCGCGGGCATTGACGACTTGCGCAGCCTCGTCGCGATGCTCGTGCAGGCCGACCGCTTCGGCACTTCGATAGCGAAGGCCGTGCGCGTCTACGCCGACTCGCTTCGCACAAAAAGACGCCAGCGCGCTGAGCAGGCGGCGCAGAAGGCCGCGGTCAAGCTTCTCCTTCCGCTCGCGCTCTTCCTCTTCCCGACGCTCTTCATAGTCATCCTAGGCCCCGCCGCGCTCAACCTAATGGATACCTTCGGCAAGATGTAAGGAACAGGGAGAACAAGTATGAACACGCGCAGAGTCATCATCATCTTCGCATTCTTCGCTCTCATCGTCAGCGCAACCGCGCTCTGGGACGCGCAGGGCGACGAGCGCGACGGCGACACGGCGGCAAACGTCGTCGCCACAAATGGCGCGGAGACGGGCGCGGACGCGCAAGCGCCGAAGAAGAAGGGCGGCGGACTCTTCGGAAAGATTTTCAAGGCTCCGATTAAGGCCGTCAGCCGTCTCTTCGGCAAAGACGACGACAAAGGCATCACGCGCATGACCGAGCGCGACGCGGAGCACTTCGAGAGCGCGGCCGTCATACGCGTCGAAGACCGTGACAACACGCGCCCCGCGCCGCCCGCCGAAGGAGGCTCCGCGCGCGACTACTTGGAACGCGGCCGCTCGCTTCTCGAAGATGGCCGGTTGAATGAAGCGATTGACCAGCTCACGCGCGCGACTTCGCTCGACCCAAAGCTCACGCAGGCGCACAGCCTTCTCGCCGTCGCGTATGACCGCAAGGGTTTGCACGAGCGCGCAGAGGACTCTTACAAGCGCGCGATTGAGGTTAACGAGAACGATCCGCAATCGCTCAACAATCTCGGCTACTCGCTCTACTTGAACGGCAACTATCGCGCGGCCGTTGACAAGCTCAAGCGCGCCGCGCGTCTCGCGCCTACGGACGCGCGCATACTCAACAACCTCGCGCTCGCGCAGGTTCGCGTAGGTAAGTACGACGACGCCTATCGCAACTTCGCGCGCGCGGGCGGCGAGTTCCAAGGACACTCGAACATCGCCGCGCTGCTCGTGCGCGTTGGACGCGAAGACCGCGCCGTCGAACACCTCGAAGCCGCGCGAAGGCTTCAGCCCGGCTCGCAGAACGTCCTGCGCCAGCTTGCAGACCTCTATGACCGCGCGGGCCGAAAGGAGAAGGCCGACGAAGCGCGTCAGGCTTTGCAGACTGCCGACAATCAACAGGCCGTCGCCGCGGCCGAGGAACGATAAGACTCTGGGGGGAAGGTGAAGAGATGACTCACACGGGAATCTTAACGCGCGTGGAGATTGAGGCGATGGGGCCGCCCGTCTTGGAAGAGTTGCGCGAGGCAGACGTGCCCGTAAGCTTTCTCTGCGACCTCGCGCTCAAGCACGTCGCGCAGATGCCGGAGCCTACAACGCAGCGCATTTCGGAAGAGATGCACTTGCCGCGTGCGCTCGTCGAAGAGATGCTCGTCCATCTCTCGCGCGAGAAGATGATCGAGGTAAAGGGGCAGGTCGCCGTCGGCGCGACGCGCTACGCGATGCTCGACAAAGGCTATGAACGCGTCGAGCGCGTGCGCTCCTTATGCGGCTACGTCGGCCCCGCGCCCGTCTCGCTCGCGGACTACACGCACATGATGCGTTTGCAGGCCGTGCCCGCGCGCTCGGCGACCATAGAGACGGTGCGCGCGGCCTTCCGAGACCTCGTGCTTCCTGACTCGCTTCTGACGACGCTCGGCTGCGTCGTCAACTCGCGCCGCTCGCTCTTCATCACGGGCCCGGCAGGCACTGGCAAGACCGCCGTCGCCGAGCGAATGAACAACGCCCTTTCGGGCTACATCTGGATTCCTTACGCGGTCGAGATTGACGGACAGATTATCCGCGTCTTCGACAACCACAACCACAGGGCCGCGCCCGCTGACTGTCTGCCGTGCGACTTTGACCGGCGCTGGGTGATGATCGAGCGCCCGCTCGTCATCGTCGGCGGCGAGTTGACCTTGGACGACGCAGACCTTCAATGGAGCGAGGCCGCGAGGTTCTACGAAGCGCCGTTTCAGATGAAGGCAAACGGCGGCACGCTCGTCGTTGACGACTTCGGACGCCAGCGCGTCGAGCCGCACGAGTTGTTGAACCGCTGGATAGTTCCACTCGAAAAGCGCGTTGACTATTTGACGCTTCACACGGGCAAGAAGCTCGAAGTTCCTTTCGAGCAGTTGGTCATCTTCTCCACGAACCTCGACGAGAAAGACCTGGTTGACGAAGCCTTCCTGCGCCGCATGGGCTACCGCGCTCGCGTCGAGCCGCCTACGCCCGCCGCATACGTAGAGATTTTCCGTCGCGCCGCATTCACGCGCGGGATGCGTGTCGAGCAATCTTGCCTCGACCATCTCTTGAACAACTACATGCTTGAGCACAGGCAGATGAAGGCTTGCGAGCCGCGCGACCTTCTCGACCGAATGACCGACATCTGTCTCTTCGAGGGACGACCGCCCGAGATAAACACGCGTCTGATAGACACCGCTTGGGGCAACTACTTCGGTACCTCCCACGGCTTCGCGCCGCGCGAATATCCGAAGCGCACAGCCGTCGATCTGAAGAGCAACGGAGACCACGCGGATGCGAACCCGCTCCAACTCTAACGTGACGCGCGCGCGCCAATCCGTCGGCAATTTGACGAAAGCCGCGCTCTTTGTCGCCCTCGTAATGTCAACGTCCGCGCACGCGCTCGCAGACGAGTTGAAGCTTGCGGACGGCACGACGATGCAGGTTGACGAGGCTTGGGAGGACGCGCAGGGCGTCTGGTACAGGCGAGCGGGCGTGACCTACTGGGTCGAGCGTTCGCGCGTCAAGCAGGTCGTCAAGGCCGGACACGAAGAGGAGCTCTTGAAGGCCGACGCCTCGAAGTCGAAATCCGCGTCAGCTACCTCTTCATCGAAGTCGAAGTCGAAGAATCGAAGGGGCAAGCACAAGTCCGTCGAGCCTGAGCCGGAGGAGATTCAGTACAAGTACGGCGCGACGCAAGCGGCGGAGGCAGAAGCATCGGACGCCGCAACAGACAAGACCGACAAGACCGTCGGGACGCAGGCCGAGGAAACCCAGCCCGTGTGGATATACCTAGTCGGCGGCGCGAAGATGGAGGTTGACGAGGCAAGCGAGGACGCGCAAGGCGTCTGGTACAGGCGCGGCAACATCTCGACGTTTCTTGAGAAGGCGCGTGTCGAACGCATCGAGCGCGAGCCCGTCGTCCCGACGGACGTGGCCGATGCGAAGACAGGCAAGCGCGAACGCCGCTGGACGACGGGCAACGCGCGTCTCGACTCAATCATTCGACAGAACGGCGCGCGCCACGGCGTCGATCCTTACCTAATCTTCTGCGTGATGGAGCAGGAGTCGCACTTCAACACGCGCGCGGTGAGTCCCGTCGGAGCGCGCGGCCTGATGCAGTTGATGCCGGGGACTGCGGCGCGTTTCGGCGTGCGTAACCCGCACGACCCTGCGCAGAACATTTCGGGCGGCGCGCGCTACTTGAAAGAACTGCTCGGACGTTTCCGTGGACGCGTTGACCTTGTGCTCGCGGGCTACAACGCGGGCGAGGGAAACGTTATGCGCTTCGGCTATCGCGTCCCGCCTTTCCGCGAGACGCGCAACTACGTACGCCGCGTCGGCTCGCGCTACACAAAGGGCGGCGAGTAGAACCGGAAGGCAGTAGACAGAGGGCGGAAGGCGTTCGGCCGCAGCCGAACGTTCGCGGTCGTCCGGCAGAAACCCCGCCGAGGTCAGCCGGCCCGTCCGAAGGCATGCGGCTCATAAACGCCTTCCGCCCTCTGTCTATTGCCTTCTGGAATGTGCGTAGGGTTCTGCCTGTCTATTGACAGAGGTGCGTTGAGATGAGATTGAGGCTTTTGAGTCTGTTGCTGGCGGCGTTTGTGTTTGGGCTCTGCTCTGTGCGCGCGAACGCGCAGACGAATGGCGCGCAGAGCGTCGAGCCTTTGACGAATGCGTCGGTCGTAAAGCTCGTTCGCGCGGGCTTCCGCGAGAAGACAGTCATCGCAATCATAGGCGCGCGGCCCGTCAACTTTGACTTGACGCCGGAGCGTCTGATTGAGCTTAAGAAGAGCGGCGTCGGCGAGCGCGTCATACTCGCGATGATCGCGCGCACGGAGTCCGTTGACATCGCTTCGGATGATTGGGACGACATGCCGCTCGACGGCGATGCGGGCTCGTCGGGCTCGTCGGGCCGCGCTCCAAGTTCGGGCTCAAGCTCAGACCCTAACTCCGTAAACATCTTCGGCTCGTCGGGCGGCGCGCACGGGCGCACGCGCACGCGCGGCACAAACGGCGGCGCTGACAACGACACGCAGACGGTCGGGAGCGCGAGCGTGCGCATCGTACGGCCTCCGGCCGAAGGCAACGCGCAGACGAAGCTTGAGCGCACGCCTACGCTCACGAACGACTCGGTCGTAGAGCTTGTCGAGGCCGGCTTCTCCGAAGGCACAATCGTGCGACGCATAGAGCAGTCGCCCGTCGAATTCGACCTCTCGCCCGCGAAGCTCACAGACTTGCGAAAACGTCGCGTGAGCGAGCCCGTCATCGCCGCAATGCGCGCCGCGATGGGCGAAGACCAGACACAGCCCGCGCGTCCGGAGAAGTGAATTAATGAGAGCGGCGAAGACTAAATTAACCACAGAGACACAGAGACACCGTGACACGGCTTTGAAAGCTTGTTGCTTTAAGCTGTGTCTTCGTGTCTCTGTGTCTCTGTGGTTAATCTTCTGTTGCTGTGTGCTCGTGCTCATGCCGACGACGGCGCGCATGCAAGACCACACGCGCCCGCGCCGCACTTCTCAACAGGACGACGCGCGGAAGCAGCCGGGCCAGTCCCAACAGAATCAGTCGAACACCACGAAGCCGCAGGACTCGGACGCAGTTGACGACGACGAGGTAGTCACAATCAATGCGTCGGAAGTCCTCCTGCCCGTGACCGTGCGCGACGCTTCGGGCACGCTCGTCACAGACCTCACGCGCAAAGATTTCCGAGTCTTCGAGGACGGGCGAGAGCAGCCCTTGAGCGACCTCTCGCTCCGGCGCGTGCCTGTTGACGTTGCGCTTCTTGTTGACGCTTCCTCGTCCGTCGCCGAGAGCTTTGAAGACTTCCGTCGCGCGGCGGAAGACTTCGCCTCAAGACTTGAAGCCGACGACCGCTTCTGCCTCGTCAAGTTCGACGACCGCGTAGAGCTTCTCTTGGATTGGACTTCGAGCCGTCTACAACTACGCCGCGCGCTCGGGCGGCTCTCGACGGGAATGTTCACGCGCTTCAACGACGCGCTTGCGCTCTCGGCGCGCGAGCAGTTCAAGAAGGGCGAGCGACGCCGCGCGCTCGTCGTCTTGAGCGACGGCATTGACAGCAATCGCGGCGCGACGACAGCAGATGCGGCGATGCGTGCTCTGCTCGAATCGCAGGTTGCGGTCTACGTCATCTCGAACACGGAGATTGAGCGAGTGCAAAAGAGCGCGGAGCTCGACTCGCTGCTTGCGGGCGGCGACTCTTCCGTTCGCTTCAACCAGCTACGCATCGGCGCTTTGCGCGAATCTCTGCGCGTGCTCGACGCGAGCGAGCAGAACCTCTCCGCTCTGACGCGCTCGACCGGCGGGCGTCTATACAAACCGCAAAGCTTCTCCGCGCTTGGCGGCGTCTACAACGAGATCGCGGACGAGCTGCGCCATCAATACGCGCTCTACTACACGCCAACGAACGGCGCGCGCGACGGACGCTTCCGGCGCGTGCGTGTCGAAGTACCCACGCGCGACTGCGACGTCTCGACGCGCGTAGGCTACTACGCGCCGCGCCGCTGATTTGACGCGCGTCCCCGCTTCGGTTATAACAAACGCGCCTCGGACGAAGACTTCGGGGCTTTAAAACGAATGAAGCATCACACTCACACGCTTGCGCCGCATCGTCATGGGCATCACGCTCATGAGAGCGGCCGCGTGCGGGGTGACTCGTAAAGCGCCGGACTCGAAACCAAGAGACCGAGCGCACAAAGTCTTCACCGACGCACAAAGGCCGCCGACACAAAAGTGTCAGGCGGCGTTTCTGTTTTTGAGCTGAGCGCTGAGAGCTGACCGCTGAAAGCTTTTCACATGGAGCCTCTTTCAAACATACCCGGCGGGATGCGCTACTACTTCGGGCGCGAGGCGAGGGTGCGCCGCGCGGTCGAGGACGCAGTGATGAGCGTCTTCGACGGCTGGGGCTACGAAGAGATCGCGACGCCTACGGTTGACTACTACGTCCTCTTTGAGCGCGGCATGGGGCGCGAGGAGGCGCGCCGAAGTTTTCGCTTCACTGACACGGACGGGCGTCTGCTCGCGCTCCGTCCCGACGTGACCTCCTCGGTTGCGCGCGCGGCCGCGACTCTGTTTGCGAGCGCGCCGCGACCGCTGCGCTTCTGCTACGCCGCGTCTGTCTTCTTCCAGCGCCCGCGCTCGCACGCCGAGTGGAAACGTCAGGGACGGCAACTCGGCTGCGAGCTGATTGGCGCGGGCGGCGGCGATGCGGACGCGGAAGTTCTCGCCATCGCAGCCGAGGTGCTCGAACGCTTGCGCCTGCGTTTCCGCGTTACGCTCAACCACGTCGGCGTCTTCAAAGGCGTCGCCGAACAACTCGGTCTGGACGAAGTTGAGCGTGAGCGCGTGCGCCGTCTGATTGACGCGCGCGACTCGGCGGGTCTCGAAGCCGTTCTCGGAGAGCGCGCGGGCGAACGTGCGTCGGCCGTGGCGCGTTGTCTGACGCAGCTCGCACAAAAGCGCGGCGCGTTTGAAGAGGCGCGCGCGGTTCTCGATAGCGCGCGCTCGCTCGAAGCGCTCGACGCTTTGGAGAAGACTTGGGGCATCGTCGAAGCCTTGGAGCTGTCGGACGTTTTCGACTTGGACTTGGGCGACGTTTCGGGGCTCGACTATTACACTGGACTCGTCTTCAAGATTTACGCGGAGGGCGCGGGCGCGCGTGTCGGGAGCGGCGGGCGCTACGACGAGTTGACCGCAAACTTCGGGCGGCGCGAGCCCGCTGTGGGCTTCGTCCTAGACCTAGACTCCATCTCCGAAATTCTCTCGCGCACAGCGGACTTCGAGAACGGGAACGGCGCGCACGCGCGCCCCAAATCAATCGAGGGCGCGGGCACGGCCGAGCGGCTTCGAGAAGCGAGACGGCTTCGCTCGAAAGGCCGAAGAGTGAGTTTTGGAAATGATGAATGATGAATGAAAGGGAAGCCTTCTTCAATTCATCATTCGTCATTTCGCATTCATGGGTTGCTTTTGACTATGCTGACGATTGCGATTGCGAAGGGAAGGATTCAGAGCGACGCGCTTGAGCTTTTGCGGCGCGCGGGCGTGAGCGTGAGCGTCGAAGCGCTTGCAACGCGAAGGCTCGCGGTCGAGGACGAAGAAGGACGCTTCCGCTTTGTCTTCGTCAAGCCTTCGGACGTGCCCGTCTACGTCGAGCATGGAATTGCCGACTGCGGCGTCGTGGGCCGCGACGTTCTGCTTGAGACTGAGGCCGACGTTCTTCAACCGCTCGATTTGAAGATAGCGCGTTGCGGCATTGCGGTCGCCGCGCGCGAGGGCGCGCTCGCGGGACGCGCGGGCGTGCTTCACGTCGCGACAAAGTATCCGCGCATCGCCGCCGAGCACTTCGGCTCGCGCGGTGTCCCCGTCGAGATAATAGAGCTTTCGGGTTCGGTCGAACTCGCGCCCGTGCTCGGACTTTCGGACTGCATCGTTGACTTGGTTGAGACGGGCCGCACGCTTGCCGAGAACGGCCTCGTGGTAGTCGAGACGATTACAGACTCGACCGCGCGCCTCGTCGTCAATCGCGCGAGCTATCAACTAAAGGCCGCCGAAGTCGGCGCACTTGTCGAGGCTCTGTCGCGCGTGCTTGCTTCGGGCGCGTCTGCGTCGAAGAGTTCAGGAGAGAAAGCGTCTTGATAGAGATCGTTCGAGACGAGCGCGCGCGCGGCATGCGCATTGCGCGCATAAAGGGGCGAAGCGTATCGACGGACGCTTCATTGATGTCCGTCGTCGCGGAGATCGTCGAAGAGGTGCGTGCGCGCGGCGACGCGGCTCTCTTGGACTACACGGCGCGCTTCGACGGCGTGCGCATGCGCGCCTCGGAGCTTCGCGTTGACGAAGCTGCCTTGCGCGAATCCGCCTCGCGCGTTGACGCACGCGTCCTCGAAGCCTTGCGCGAGTGCATACGAAACGTGCGAGCGTTCCATGAACACGAGCGCGCTGAGAGTTGGGAGTTTGAAGCGGCGCGCGGCGTGCGACTCGGCCAGCGCGTAACGCCCGTCGAGGCTGCGGGGCTCTACGTTCCGGGCGGGACTGCGAGCTACCCTTCGTCGGTCGTGATGAACGTCGTGCCTGCACAGGTCGCGGGCGTCGGTCGCATCGCCGTCGTCACTCCGCCGCGCACGCTCTCGCAGACGCCCGCTGTTGCAGCCGCGCTTGTCGAGTTGGGCGTGACTGAGATCTATCAAGTCGGCGGCGCGCAGTCGGTCGCGGCGCTCGCCTACGGCACCGAGACAATCCCGCGCGTTGACATCATCACGGGGCCGGGGAACAAGTTCGTCGCCGCCGCGAAGAAACTCGTCTTCGGTACGGTCGGGATTGATTCCATCGCGGGGCCGAGCGAGGTCATCGTGCTCGCGGACGAGACGGCGCGTGCGGACTTCGTCGCCGCGGATATGCTCGCGCAAGCCGAACACGGCGAGGATGCTTCGGCGGTTCTCGTCACGACTTCGCAAGACTTGGCCGAGCGTGTGGCCGTCGAACTGGCGCGACAAATCGAGAGCTTGCCGCGACGCGCGATTGCCTCGCGCTCGCTCACGGACTTTGGCGCGCTCTTCGTCTTTGAAACAATCGAAGAGGCTTGCGGACTCGTCAACGAACTCGCGCCCGAACATCTTGAGATAATCACGCGCGACGATGAGGCGGCGGCTTCGCGCATACGCCACGCGGGCGCGATCTTCTTCGGCGCGCACACGCCCGAAGCCGTCGGCGACTACTTCGCGGGGCCGAATCACGTTCTGCCGACGGGCGGCGCATCGCGCTTCTCCTCCGCGCTCGGCGTGCAGGACTTCCTACGCCGCACGAGCGTCATACGCTACACGCGCGAAGAGCTTTCGCGCACCGCGCCGCTCATCGCCGCGCTCGCCGAGGCCGAAGGACTCGACGCGCACGCGCGCTCCGCGTTGATTAGACTCGAAGGAGGGGAGAGTTGATGCCGAACCCTCTGGATAAGATAAAGCCGCGCGTGCGTGAGCTAAAGGCTTACACGCTCTCGCCCGACCGCGCGACGGTGAAGATAAATCAGAACGAGAATCCTTGGGACGCGCCGGAGACAATCAAGCGCGAGACGCTTCGGCGCATGAGTGAGCGCGCTTGGTCGCGCTATCCGGACTTCATACCCGCGAGCCTACATGAAAAGCTCGCGGCGTTCGCGGGTTGGACTGCGGACGGCATCGTCGCCGGCAACGGCTCGAACGAGTTGATACAGGCGACGCTGATGGTGACCGTTGGCGAAGGAAGGCGCGTCCTTATCAGCGAGCCGACCTTTGCGCTCTATCGTCAGGTCACGACCGTGCTCGGCGGCGAAGTCATAAGCGTCCCGCTCGATGGTGAACTACGGTTCGACGTAGCTGCGCTCCGCGCTTCGATTGAGCGAGACGCGCCCGACGTAATCATTCTCTGCTCGCCAAACAACCCGACGGGCTGCCGCATAGATGAAGGCGACCTCGAATCTTTACTCGAAGCGTCGAACGCGCTCGTCGTCATCGATGAAGCATATTTTGAGTTTTCGGGCCGCACGGTCGCGCCTCTGCTTGCGCGTCACGAAAACCTCGCGGTCTTCCGAACTTTCTCGAAGGCTCTGGGGCTGGCTGCCTTGCGCGTCGGCTATCTTCTCGCTTCGCCCGCGCTCGCGCGCGAAGTCTCGAAGGCTGTGCTTCCGTACAACCTAAACGCCTTCTCACAGACTGCGGCCGAAGTCGCGGTCGAGTTATACGAAGAGGCTTTGCGCCCGACGGTTCGCAAGATAGTCGAAGAGCGCGAGCGGCTTTATGTCGCGCTTCAAAACATCGAAGGACTCGCGCCGGTTCGCTCGCACGCGAACTTCTTCGTCGTGCGCTCTTCGATTGAGCCGCGCAGAGTCTTCCGCGAACTGCTCGCGCGCGACATACTCATACGCGACGTGAGCAGTTACCCGATGCTCGCAAGCCACTTCCGCACAAGCGTCGGCACACCCGAAGAGAACGACAAACTAATCGCCGCGCTCGCGGAGATTTTCGGAGGAGAGAACTGATGAGCACGTTAACGCAGACGCACACGCGCGAGGCGGAGGTTCGGCGTACGACGAAGGAGACGGACGTGCGCGTGCGTCTCTCGCTCGACGGCACGGGCGCGTCGCAAATCTCTACGGGCGTCGCGTTTCTCGATCACATGCTTGACCTCTTCGCGCGCCACGGTCTCTTCGACCTTGAGATAGAATGCCAGGGCGACCTTCACATAGACGACCACCACTCGGTCGAAGACATCGCGATAACACTCGGTCATGCGCTTGCGAAGGCTTTGGGAGATAAGAAGGGGATTGCGCGCTACGGCTCGGCCTACGTGCCTATGGACGAGGCTTTGTGCCGCGCGGTCATGGACCTTTCGGGCCGCTTCTATCTCGTCTACGAAGTCGAGACGCGGCGGCAGATGATTGGCAACTTCTCCGTCGAACTCGCGGAACACTTTTGGCGCTCGCTCGCGGAGGCCGCGCGCTGCAACCTGCACATAGACTGCCTGCGCGGACGCAACACGCACCACATACTAGAAGGTACTTTCAAAGCAGTCGCACGCGCGCTGCGTCAGGCCGTAGAGATTGACCCGCGCGTCAAGGGCGTGCCGAGTACGAAGGGCATGCTTTGATGAAAGCTATCAGCTTTCAGCCAAACCGCATGGCGTGGCTTGAGCCGAAAGGCAGAGTTGCTCGTCGGTGAAAATCAAACAGCTGAAAGCTGCCCGCTAGTAAGGGAAATGATTTGGCTCGCATTGCGATAATTGATTACGGCGTCGGGAATCTACGCTCTGTGGAGAAGGCTTTCCAAGCGGGCGGGGTTGATGCAGTCGTCACTTCGGACGAGAGCATTCTGCGCGAAGCATTGAAGCTTGTGCTGCCCGGCGTGGGAGCTTTCCGCGCGTGCATGGAGGGTTTGAGAGAGCACGGCTTTGACAAACTCGTTCACGAGCGCGTCGCTGAAGGCACGCCCCTGCTCGGCGTCTGCGTCGGGATGCAGATGCTCTTCGACGAGTCTGAAGAGTTCGGCACGACGCGCGGGCTCGGCCTGCTTCGCGGTCGCGTGCGACGCTTCCCTGAAGGCTTACGTGTGCCGCAGGTCGGTTGGAATCAAGTCGCTTGGCGCAGAGCCCACGCGCTCGCGGAAGGCATCGAAGACGAGACGTTCTTCTACTTCGTGCACTCATACTTCTGCGACGCCGCGGACGACTCGGACGTGCTCGGACGCACGGAGTACGGCGCGACATACGCATCGGTCGTTGTACGCGCGAACGTCTGCGGCGTGCAGTTTCATCCGGAGAAGAGCCAAGCGGCGGGCCTGCGCCTTTTGAAAAACTTCGCGGACGCGGAATGAAAGAGTACCTTCATCAAAATGCTCGCTAAGAGAATCATCCCTTGTCTGGACGTAAACGACGGGCGCGTAGTGAAGGGGATACGCTTTGTGTCGCTAATGGACGCGGGCGATCCTGTCGAGCAGGGGCGTCGCTACGATTCAGAGGGCGCGGACGAGTTGACCTTCTTGGATATCACTGCCTCTTCCGACAAGCGCGCAATTGTCTCGGAACTTGTGCGGCGCGTGGCCGACGAAGTCTTTATACCTTTCACTGTCGGCGGCGGGCTGGGCTCGATTGAAGATGTGCGCGCTGTTCTTCGCGCGGGCGCGGACAAGGTTTCGCTCAACACGGCCGCCGTCGAGAGACACGAATTGATAACGGAAGGCGCGAACGTCTTCGGGAGTCAATGCATGGTCGTTGCGATTGACGCGCGCCGTCGTGACTCAAAAGACGCGAGCGTGGGCTGGGAGGTCTACACACACGGCGGTCGTAAGGCTGTTGGAATGGATGCCGTCGAGTGGGCCGTGCGTGCGGAAGAGCTGGGCGCGGGCGAGATTCTTCTGACGAGTATGGACAGAGACGGTACGCGCGACGGCTATGACATAGAGTTAACGCGCGCGGTCGCGGACGCGGTCTCAATCCCCGTCATAGCTTCGGGCGGCGCGGGCCGACCCGAACATTTTTATGAAGCACTCACGGAAGGCCGCGCAAGCGCAGTGCTCGCCGCATCGCTCTTCCATTTCGGCGAGCTGACCGTCGGGGGCTTGAAAAGTTATCTGCGTGAGAGAGGAGTCGTCGTCAGATGAGTCTGAATCCGTCGGATGTGCGCTTCGACGAGCGCGGCCTCGTGCCCGCAATCGTGCAGGACGCGCGCACGCGCGAAGTCCTCACGCTCGCATACATGAACGAGGAGAGTTTGCGCCGCACGCTCACGGAAGGCGAGACTTGGTTTTGGTCACGCTCGCGCTCGGAGCTTTGGCACAAAGGCGCGACTTCGGGAAACACGCAACGCGTCGTTGAAGTTCGTCAAGACTGCGACTCGGACGCGCTCGTCGTCTTGGTCGAGCCGCGCGGCCCCGCATGTCACACGGGCGCGCGCTCCTGCTTTAGTAGCGAGACGGAAGATTTGAACATCGGTGCAGTGCTCGAAGAAGTTTATCACGTCGTCTCCGATAGACGGCGCGAGATGCCTGAAGGCTCTTACACGACCTATCTCTTTGAGAAGGGCTTGAATAAGATTCTGAAGAAGGTCGGCGAAGAGTCTGCCGAGACAATCATCGCGGCGAAGGACGGCGACGACGAAGCCTTGAAGGCAGAGACGGCAGACCTTCTATATCATCTCATCGTGATGTTGGTAGAACGCGGCGTGACGCTCGAAGATGTCGGGCGAGAACTCTCACGCAGGCGAAAGGGGAAGAGCGACGAATGAACGCGGAAGAGTTGAAGGAGGTTCTGGATTTCGCGGTCGAGTCCGCACGTGAGGCGGGCGAGATAACGCTTCGCTACTTCCGAAAGAGCTTCGAGACGCGACTCAAGGGGAAGGACAACTTCGTCACGCAGGCGGACATCGAGGCCGAAGAGTTTTTGCGTAGACAAATCTCCAGACGTTTCCCCGAAGACTCAATCATCGGCGAAGAGGGAGGCGAGACCGCGGGCGAGTCCGCGCGCCGCTGGATTATTGATCCGATTGACGGGACATACTCCTTTGTCCACGGCGTACCCTTCTACGGAGTTCTGCTCGGCGTCGAAATAGAAGGCGAGCCGACGGTCGGCGTCATAAACATCCCCGCGCTCGGAGAGATTGCATACGCAGCGAAAGGGCTCGGATGCTTCCTCAACGGCGAGCCCGCGCGCGTCTCAAAGACCGCTCGGCTGGAAGACGCGCTTCTGCTGGCAACGGACTTCGGCGCGTGTGCGCGTTACGGCTTTGGCGCGGCGGCTGAAGAGCTTCAAAGGCGCGCGGCGATGCGTCGCACTTGGGGCGACTGCTACGGCTACATCCTCGTCGCAACGGGGCGCGCAGACGTTATGCTCGACCCCGCGATGAACGTCTGGGACTGCGCGGCGCTTCTGCCCGTAATCGAGGAGGCGGGCGGGACTTTCACGGACTGGCGCGGTACGCGCACGATTCAAGGCGGAAACGCCGTCGCAACAAACGGCACGCTCTTCAATGAAGTGATGCGGATAGTCAAGTCGAACTAATCTAGGTTGCCGCTGGTTAATTGACCGTAGCTTTAGCTATTGGACAGGAGTCATAGAAAAGAGGAAGTCTTTAGCCGAAAAGAAGGGTTCGGCTAAAGCCGTATGAGAAGGAGACTCTTTTCCCATCAGCTTTAGCTAGTGGCAATTAAATTGTCACTCTCAAGGCTCAACTTTCACCTTCCAAAGCCCGATTTTCCACCTTTGAGGGTGGGGTTTCTATCTCCGAGGCTCAAACGTTCCGCCTCAAAGGCCCTTTTTTCGTCCTCTAAAGCCCAAATCTTCACTTAAAGGCTCGACGTTTCACCTCAGAGGCGGAACGTTGAGCCTTTTTGGTGGAACGTTCCGACTTTGAGCATCAACGTTGCGCCTCTGAGCCGCGTCGTTCCAGTTCTGAACTCCAAGATTACACTTCTGAACTCCAAATTCCTGATAACAAGCCGGAAAATCGTAGTTTTAAGCCCGAAGGTATGCACTCATAGATTGAAGACTCGCATTCGAAGTGTGAAGAAACGCCTGTCCCTTTGGGTCAATGAGGCCGCAAGGGGCGTCTGTGAGACTACGGGACGGGTCAGAAGGCAACAGGCGGCAAGGGATATTGAAAAGAAGACATCTTTGACCCATTATAATCCCGCCCAAGTGGCTCGAAGAGGGGAGCGATTTTCCTGTTACTCCAACTATTTCTTAATTTAGCTCTAACATGCTTTACTGGCATGGTCGTTGCACAAGGCTACGTGTGCCGATTCTCGTCCGGTCGGCGGCAAGAAACACAGAAGCTTTTAGCTTTTTGCGTTGCGTCGGGTTGAGACGTTTTGGAAGACTTCAACCTGACGCTTTGAAATATGAACGCGCGGCTTGCCTTTCAGGTGGGCGCGTATGGACGGTTCTGAATCCTGCGGCGGACTCTCCTTACGATGTGTCGCCGCACGCACACACAGACTTTATAACTCCTTTGAGAAGGGAAGCAGATGAAACCGATTAAGCACGCCGAGAAAGCACTCGCAACGGTCGCGGGTGGCCTCTTCAACACAATACAGTTTTTCAACCAGTACAGGCCGAACGAGTCGTTCATCCCCAAGTGGTCTGACAAGCCTCTGCTCAAGTCTTGGCAGAAGTCGAAGCCGCCGCTCGGCTTCCCGCGCACGACCGACTCGCTCTGCCCAAAGTGCGTCATCGAAGCGCGCAACAAAATCTTGAGCGCGCCGACGATTGACCCGTCCGTGCTTATTCAGGAGAAGGTCGGCGAGATTAAGGCGCAGATTATCGAGCGCGACGGCCAGATCTGGATGGTCAAGGACTGCCCCATCCACGGCCACTTCGAGGACATCATGGCGATTGACTCGAAGTTCCTAAAGCACATCGAGGCGATGTTCCCCGGTCGTGACATTCAGGCGCACAACGACAAGGGGCTCCACGACCACGGCTCAAGCTCTATCAAGTTCGGGCGCGGCTCCGTTCTGACGGTTGACCTGACGAACCGCTGCAACATGATGTGCGACCCGTGCTTCATGGACGCCAATCAGGTCGGCTTCGTCCACGAACTCGGCTTCGACGAGGTCAAGGACATCCTCGACAAGGCCATCTCGATTAAGCCGCGCCGACAGATGTCGGTGCAGTTCTCCGGCGGCGAGCCTTCGATCTCACCGCACTTCATCGAGTCCATACGCTACGCGCGCAAGGTCGGCTACAACTCCGTGCAGGCGGCGACGAACGGCATCGAGTTCGCCAAGTCGAAAGAGTTTTGCCGTGAGGCCGCCGCGGCGGGTCTTCGCTACGCTTACCTACAGTTCGACGGCATCGGCAACGACGCGAACTCGCACCGGCAGGTCGGCAACCTCTTCGACGTGAAGCTGCGCGCGATTGATAACTTGCACGAGGCCGGTGTCGAGATAGTTCTCGTCATCACGCTTGTCAACGGCATCAACAACGATCAGGTCGGCTCGGTCATACGCTTCGCGCTCGACAACCCGAAGAAGATCGCCTTTCTCTCGTTCCAGCCCGTCTCTTTCACGGGTCGCGACGAAGAGATTACGGACGAGCGCCGCATGCAGCAGCGCTACACGCTCTCGCACCTCGCCAACGACGTGAAGAATCAGGTTGGTATCACTGAGCCTACGCGCGATTGGTTCCCGCTCTCTTTGATGGGTGCGTTCGCGGACTTCGCGGACTTGGCGCACGGGCCCGATGCGGAGTGGGGGCAGGTCTCCTGCGGCTGCCACCCGAACTGCGGCGTCGGCACGGCCGTGATGATCGACAAGGAGACGAAGGAGATGGCTCCCGTCCCAGAGTTCCTGAACATCCCGGGGCTCGTCAAGGACATGCAGCGCATCACGGACGCTGGGCGCGGCAAGTGGATGTCGAACCTCTTGATGGGCCTCACGCTCCTAAAGCACTACAACCCTTACAAGGCCCCTTCGCAGTTCTCGCTCTATGAGCTGTTCAAGAAGTTCGACAAGTCTTTCGGTTTGACCGGCAAGCAGTACGGCCGCGTTGACGGCAAGCGCTCGAAGCATGACATCGAGGCGCGCCGCGCAGACCGCTGGAACTTCCTCTTCATCGCGGGCATGTGGTTCCAAGACCTCTTCAACTACGACTTCCGCCGAACCGAGATGTGCATCATCCCCTACGGCACACAGGAAGGCGAGATTTCGTTCTGCGCTTACAACACGGGCATCGGCTGGCGCAACATCATCGAGCAGATGCACCAGAACGCCACGGTCGCGCAGTGGTACAAGGAGCACGGCCGCCACGAAATCTTCGCCAAGGGCAAGGAGGTCGCCCTCGCCGAAACGCCGGTTAGCCTCGTCCTGAACGAAGTTGACTTGCAGCGCCCGAACAAGCCGCAGATGGAAGGGCCGAAGACGGCGCACGAAGAGGCCGCGATGATGCGCAAGCTCTATCAGGAGATGGTCTTGAAGAAGAAACTCGGCGCGGACGTCGAGAAGAACACGCCCGTCCAGATCAAGGGACTCTCACGCACGAAGAACGAAGAGACTGCGAACGCCTAAACTTTCGCACGACCCTCAAAAAGAAAAGTCCCGCGAACGTGAACGCGCTCGCGGGACTTTTCGCATCCGCGCCTGTTTGAATAAAATTGCCGTAAACAGAAACGACCATTCGGGAGGGGGGAAGAGATGGCGACTGACAAGAAGCACGAGGTGAGGGTCAGGGTGCAGGTGCTCGAACTATCTAAGGCGGGCAGCGGCATCGAGCTTGAAGTCTATGCCGAGGGCGAGAAGCTCGGCGAGATAGAGATAGGCCACGGCTCTTTCGGCTGGCGAAAGGCGAGCGGCAAACGGGGCTTCCGGCGCGTTGACTGGACGACCTTCGCCGCCTGGCTCAACGAGCGTATCGGCTGAATGTGGAAAGACCGAAGCCGCTCCGGCGCGCACGCTTGAATAAATCAATGCGTTAAGGTGTAATGGAGTTCGGCTTAAATTATGGTTCGGATTCTTCTTACAAACGACGACGGCATACACTCCGACGGCCTCACGAAGTTAGAGGCGGCTCTGCGCGAGCTTGGAGACGTTTACGTCGTCGCGCCCGCGTCGGAGATGAGCGGCGCATCGCACAGCCTTACGCTCTCGCGCCCGCTTCGCATACGGCAGATTGACGAGCGCCACTGGACTGTTGACGGCACGCCGACCGACTGCGTCACGCTCGCTCTAAATCGCATACTCGGCCCCGAAGAGATGCCCGCAATCTGCTGCTCCGGCATAAATCACGGCGGCAACCTAGGCGACGACGCGACCTATTCGGGCACGGTCGCAGGCGCGCTCGAAGCGACAATCCTAGGCGTGCCCGGGCTCGCCTTCAGTCTCGTCGCGCGCGAGAACTTCGACTTCAAGCATGCGGCGCGCTTCGCGGTCGAGGCCGCGCGCAAAGTTCTTACGGAAGGACTGCCCGAAGGGACGCTCCTTAACATAAACGTCCCTGTGGGAGAGCCCACGGGCGTGCGCGTCACGCGTCAGGGCATAAAGAACGCGCGCCCGATTATCACGGAACACATAGACCCGCGCGGCAAGGCTTACTACTGGATCGGCGAGGAGTACTTTAGCTCTTCGAGCGAGGACGGGACGGACTACGCTGCCATCGAAGCCGGCTGCGTCTCCGTCACCCCCCTGCGCAGCGACATGACGAACCACAGCGCGCTCGACGCCTTAGACCTTTGGAACCGTATGCGCGCGGGCGAGTCCGAGACGGCCGAGCAGGATCAGCCTGCGAAGTTCTGAGAGTGTGCGTGCGGGGGAAGGTCTCTTGAGTTCTTCGTCTTCAAACTGGTCGGCCGCGCAGTCTTCGAGCTTCCGCATACCGCGCCAGCGTATGGTCGAGCGTCTGCGCGACCACTACCGAATAAAGGATGCGCGTGTGCTCGCGGCGATGTCGGAGGTGCCGCGCCACCTCTTCGTCCCCGAAGCATTGCAAGGTCGCGCATACGGCGACCACGCCCTTCCGATTGACGCAAACCAGACCATCTCACAGCCGTACATCGTCGCTTTCATGACCGAGCTGCTCGCCGTAGATAAGTCGAGCCGTGTGCTCGAAATCGGCGCGGGCTCGGGCTATCAGACCGCCGTGCTCGCGCGCGTCGCGGGGCAGGTCTACGCGATTGAGCGAATAGGCGATCTCGCGCGTCAGGCGCAGGCGCGCATACGTAGTCTCGGAATCTACAACGCGACAGTGAAGTGCTTTGACGGCACGATGGGTTGGAGCGCGCACGCGCCATACGACGGAATTTTGGTCGCCGCGGGCGGGCCGGAAGTTCCCGAACCGCTTCTTGCACAACTGAAAGTCGGAGGCCGTCTCGTCATCCCCATCGGCGTGTCGCGCGAGTCGCAACGCTTGGTGCGCGTCATACGAACCGAAGAGGGCTTCCAGCGCGAAGAGCACGGCGCGTGTGCCTTTGTCCCGCTCATAGGCCGCCACGGTTGGGGAAGCGAGTAGGAGTTTGATGAAGAGAGCGCTCCCGGAAGGTGTGCCCGAAGAGGCTTTGATTGAAGACGCGCGACGTGCGCGAGAGTCCGGTCTCGTGTTCGATGTTGTGAGAAAGGCCGGACGCGGCCTGCGTTGGGAAGACGTTGCGACCGACATTGAAGACTTAGTTGAAGCCGTCGCGCTGGCCGGAGAGATAGAGGATTACGAGTCCGGCGTCGTTGTCAAATACTCTGACATCGGCGGCTTTATGTACTGGACGAGTCTAACCCCTGACTTGTTGAACTCGACAGTCCTATCCATAGAATTCGCAGACCCAGCACAATTCGGAGATACGGAGTGACTGTTTGATCGGGAAAATCCTAGAACTTCTTTCGACCTTCATCGTGGCTACTATCTCGACGCTCGGTTACGGCGGCGTCGTCCTTCTGATGGCAATCGAGTCCGCGTGCATCCCTCTGCCGTCGGAGATAATCATGCCGTTCTCCGGCTACCTCGTCTACAAGGGACAGTTCAATCTCTGGGCCGTTGGAGTCGCGGGCGCGGTCGGATGCGTACTTGGCTCTTGGGTCGCGTACTACGTCGGCCTTTACGGCGGGCGTCGCATGATAGAGAAGTACGGCCGATACATTCTGCTTTCGCGCCACGACTTAGACCTCGCGGATCGAATGTTCGCGCGCTACGGCGAGGCGATAGTCTTCTTTAGCCGTCTTCTGCCGGTCATTCGAACTTTCATAGCATTCCCAGCGGGCGTCGCGCGCATGAACATGACGCGCTTCACCGTCTACACCTTTCTCGGCTCACTCCCTTGGTGCATAGGGCTCGCGTATGTCGGCCAACTACTCGGCGAGCAGTGGGACAAGAACGAGACCCTAAAGACTTGGTTCCACCGCTTCGACTTCCTTATCGGCGCTGTTCTACTCGTCGGCGCAATCTGGTGGGTCTGGCGTCACATCAAACACTCGCGCCCGCAAGACGAAGCCGCGCGCGCAGACTGACGGCGTGTTTGACAGGCGCGCGCGTGCCGCTTAGAATGTTTCTCGCTGCGAGTCTCATACACAGCACGCATCAAAAAGGCGAGATCGCGCAATTGAAAGTTCAGTTAAGGGCCGCGGAAAAGGGTGTCATCCTCAGCAAGCCCTTGATTGACACGAGGTATGATTTCGTCTTAGACGACGGACAGAAGTTAGAGCGAGTTCAGGTTAAATATGCGAGCGGTAAAGCGCCGCAAAGCACGGGCAGCGTTAAGATCAACCTGAAGAGCTGGGAAGGGCGCAAGCTAAGACGAAGATATTGCGCCGACGAAGCAGATGCGTTGCTGGTTTACATACCTCAGTTGGATGAGATATTGAGATTCGACGCAAACTTCTTTTGCGAACGCGCCAGCTTTACCGTGCGGGTCGAGCCCGCGAAGAACGGACAGGCCAAAGGCGTTCTAAACGCAAAAGATTTTAGTTGGTGAGATTATCGGGGCGTAGCGCAGCCTGGTAGCGCGTTCGGTTCGGGACCGAAAGGTCGGAGGTTCAAATCCTCTCGCCCCGACTTTTACTTTTCATCCTTCCACGTCGCTTCCCTTCAAAATACGAATCCGCGTGCGGCAAAATCGGCACGGGGTTTGTGTATCTCCTTACGAAGACGGTTTTGACGAGTAGTTTTCGGACAGGTCGGACTCTGCCCACGTGTGGCGGTGTCCGGAAAACGTTTTTCATGAGGGGAGAAAGTAATGGCAGCAAGTGAAGAGACTCTAACTAACATCGGGCAGGGAATCGGGACAGCGGAGGAGACGGGCGCGCAGTCCGGCTCTTCCGTCAATGTCGGGCAGACGGAGCGTTGGATTTCTGCTTTGGGCGGAGGCGCGCTCGCGCTCTACGGGATAACGCGCGGGAGCTTGGGCGGCATCGCTTTAGCGCTCGTAGGAGCGGCGCTCGTGCAGCGCGGCTATTCGGGCCACTGCAATCTATACGAAGCCATCGGCTTCAACACTTCGGACGACGCCTCTTTGCGCAACTCCGAGAACGTCTCCGTGCCCGCAGAGCGCGGCACGAGGGTCGAGAAGAGCGTGACCATCAACCGCAACGCTTCGGAGCTTTATAGCTTCTGGCGCAACTTCGAGAACCTTCCGCTGTTCATGAATCACCTTGAGAGCGTGCAAAGCATCGGCGGCGAGCGCACGCACTGGGTTGCGAAGGCTCCTGTTGGTACGACCGTCGAGTGGGACGCGGAGGTCTACAATGATAAGCCGAACGAGTTGATAGCTTGGCGCACGCTTGAAGGCTCGCAGGTTTCGAGCGCGGGCTCTGTTCGCTTCGAGCCTGCGTCGAACGGCGGGACTATCGTGCGCGTAACTCTGAAGTACGACCCGCCGGGCGGAAAGCTCGGCGCGCTTGTCGCGCGACTCTTTGGCGAGAATCCTGAGCGGCAGATTGAAGAAGACCTCGGCCGCTTCAAGGATTTGATGGAGACCGGCAACTCTTCGACGACAACAAAGACTTCGACGAGCCGCAGCGTTTCGGCAGGGAGATAAGGCAAGAGGGGTATAAGGGGAAAGAGGGTAAAAGGTTTAGCGAGGATGACAGGAAGGCTTGCTTCCATCAACCCTTTCCCCTCTTCACCCTTCAACACAAGGAGACGCAGATGACGGAAGAGAGAGACGAAGACAATCAGATTGTGGGGCACGACAGCACGACCGCGCCCGGCGGCAACAAAGACCTAAACAGCGGCGACCCCGGCCGCACGCCCGGCAAGGCGGAGGGCGACGTACAGACCGTTGACGAAGACCTTCGAGAGAAGGGCGCGAGCGGCTGACCCGACCAAAAGACAGAAGACCCTTAGCCCACACTCCAGAGGGGCGCGAACGCTTACGGCGTTCGCGCCCCTCTCTTTTGAGGCTTTTTCTTTTGAAAAGAGTTGAGCCAAGAACTGCACACTCGCGTCTAAAATCTCAGTGCCGGGCGCGTTCCGTTTAAACATTGGTCGCGCTTTGGCCGTGTGCTATATTTTTTTGCGGCACGCCGTTGCAGACGCGCCTTTGCGCACGACAGTTTTTAAAACCCGACGAGTTCTAAGACAACCTCACAACTGAATAGATTCGCGAGCCGAAGTCCTATGAACCTGCAAGACTTCCCACGAACACACGCGCGTCTCGCATTGTGGCTCTGCGCCTATGCCGCGCTCGTCTTGACCTTCTCGTCTTCGGCGCGTGCGCAAGCTCCGCCGGTGCTCTTGACGGAAGGGACTGGGACGACGACGCGCGCCGTGGCCTACGACGCCGTCACGTTCCGCTCAGAGCCTTTCACAGTCCTATCGCCTTATAACTGGAACGCGGACAAGACGAGCACACGCGACCAGCAGACGCGTCTGATGCTCTTCGCGATGAACCTCTCGCTCCTTCCGGGTGAGGGCGCGAGCGCGCTGACTGCGGACGCGCAGGACGCTTCCGGCCGTCTATATCCGCTCAAGGTCGAGGCTCTGGCGAATCCGAAGTACATGCGTCTTCTGCCCGCGTCCGACAATCCGAACGTGTTGGTGCCGACCGAGGTCTCGCAAGGGTGGCTCTTCGCCGTCACTCTTCGGCTCGACGATGCGATGACTGACGCGCTCGGCGACGTGCTCGTGCGCGTGAGCCTGCACGGCGTCTCTTCAAACCGCGTGCGCTTGAGCATAGGGCAGACGGGCGGCGGCATCGCAACAGACCCTTCGACCGAAATTCTCTCGCCCGCGCCTGCCGTCGAGCCGACGCCTCCGCCGCCACTTTCGCCCAAAGCTTACGGCCCCGGCGAGGCTTCGGTTGAGGACATCCGTCGTCTTCTCGAACAGGCGACGTGGGGGCCGAAGGGCGACGGCTCGGACGTCGCGCACGTGCAGCAAGTAGGCATACGCGCCTACATCGAAGAGCAGTTCAACGAGCCCGTGCTCAACCCCTCGAAAGGCTCAGACTTCCCGGACTTGACGCCTGTCCCCGACGACAACAATCAAGGCTGCCCCGTCGATCCCGTCAACGATCCGAACGGCACGATTCGTAACGCGTGCATAAGGGACAACTACTCTGTCTACCCGATTCAGGCTCAGTTCCACAAGAATGCGCTCACGCGCCAGACGCAGTTGAGGCAGCGCGTGGCGTGGGCGCTCCACCAGATTTTCGTCGTCTCACAGAACGATATCATCTCGTCTTGGCGGATGACTCCGTACCTCCAAGCGCTTGACCGCAACGCGTTCGGCAACTACCGCACGCTGCTCGCGGAGGTCACGCTCAACCCCGCGATGGGCGAGTACCTGAACATGAATCAATCGACGGCGGGGAATCCCAACGAGAACTACGCGCGCGAAGTCTTGCAACTCTTCTCCTTGGGCGTCAACCGTCTTAACGCGGACGGCACGCCCGTGCTCGACTCTTCCGGCAACCCCGTCCCCACCTACACGCAGACGACTGTTAACGAGTTCACACGCGCCTTCACGGGCTGGACGTTCGACATACCGCTGCAGGTCGGCAACCCGCCGGTGGGCGCTTTGAACTTCCGTGACCCTATGGTTCCACGGCGCGGCACGTCGCACGACACGGGCGCTAAAACTCTCTTCTCGACAAACGTCGCCGCATGTCAGAGCAGCAACGGGGCGCAGAACGCCGCGTGCGCGCAGAGCGACTTGAACATCGCGCTCGACACAATATTCAACCACCCGAACGTCGGCCCCTTCATCTCGAAGCAGTTGATTCAACACTTGGTGACGAGCAATCCGACGCCCGCGTACGTCGCGCGCGTCGCGTCCGTCTTTAACGACGACTGCAACGGCCTATACCCCGAAGCGCCCTGCTCGCACACGCGCGGAAACTTGAAGGCGGTCGTCCGCGCAATCCTCCTCGACCCCGAAGCGCGCGGCGACTTAAAGACAGACCCCTCCTTCGGACGCCTGCGCGAGCCTGTGCAGTACATCAACGGCATCCTACGCGCTTTCAACGCGACGAGCGACGGCGTGCTCGGCTCCTACAATCGCGTGGGCGACATGCCGGGCCAACTCGACCAGCCCGTCTTCCAGCCGCAGACGGTCTTCAGCTACTACTCGCCCGACTACGAGGTGCCGGGCGCGAAGATGCTCGGCCCCGCGTTCCAGATTCTCTACACGACGACCACCATCAGGCGCGCCAACGTCGTTAACACGCTCGTCTACGGAGGCACCGGCGCAGGCCCGAACCAACCCACCGGCACGCAGCTCAACCTCGCAACGCTGGAAGCGCTGGCGGGCGAGCCGGGCAAGTCCGATGACGAGCAGGCGACGAACGTCGTCAATGCGCTCGACGCGCTGCTCCTACACGGCACCATGTCTCCGCAGGCTCGCAGCTCTATCAAGACGGCCTTGATGAGTCTTACGCGGTCGTCCTCGGACTTCGCGCGCAGGCGCGCGCGCATGAGTGCATATCTCGTGGTGACATCGCCGCAGTACGACGTTCAGAGGTGAAACGACAGATGGCACAAACACGCAGGGACTTTCTACGCACGACCGCCTGCGCCCTCGGCGGCGCGGCGCTCGCCTCGACCGTCGAGAGCTTCGGCCTCATGGACGCGTACGCGCAGAGTCAGACCGGATACAAGGCGCTCGTCTGCGTCTTCCTCAATGGCGGGAACGACGGCAACAACATGATAGTGCCGCTCGACCAGACGAGCTTCAACCAGTACAACTCCGTGCGCTCCTCCGCCGGTCTCGCGCTCACGCAAGGGAGCCTGCTCGCGGTCAACGCGCCGAGCCAAGGGCGTCAGTTCGGCTTCCACCCGAACATGACCGAGATGCAGTCGCTCTTTAATCAGGGCAGGCTCGCCGTCGTATGCAACACGGGCCCGCTCGTCGAACCATTGACGCGCCTGACCTACCAGAACGGCACGGGCAAGAAGCCGCTTCAGCTCTTCTCTCACTCTGATCAGGTCGGGCTCTGGCAGACTTCCGTCGCGAACGCGGTGAGCCAGACGGGCTGGGGCGGGCGCATCGCCGACCGCATGGCCTCTATCAACGCCCCCTCGACCTTCTCACATTCGATATCCATAAACGGCATCAACACCTTTCTCACGGGCACGACGACGCGGCAACTCGCAATCGCCGACGCCCAGACCCCGCTCGCGAACATACTGCGCTTAGACCCGACGTTTAACGGTTTCGACCTCCCGACCGCTGAGCAAAACATCAGGCGCGCGGCCTTTGACCAGATACGCGCGGCGGACTTGGGCGCGCGTCTCGTCAAGGCCGCCGCCGACACGCGCGACAACGCGCTTCAGATAAGCCAGCAGCTCGGCAGCGTTCAAGCCAAATCCTTCATGACACAGTTCCCGAGCCCGAGCACGCCGCTCTCTCGCCAACTGCTTCAGGTCGGGCGACTCATCGCCGAGCGCAACACGTTCGGGATGAAGCGGCAGATCTTCTTCGTGCAGGCGGGCGGCTTCGACTCGCACACGAACCAGCGGGGCGCGGGGGGCGGCACCCAGGACACGCTCCTCCGGCAGGTGAGTCAGGCGCTCAACGCCTTCTGGAGTCTTCTCAAGAACGAACTCGGAAACCCTTCCAGCAGCTTCTACGTCGGCTCGGACGTGACGCAGGAGGTCACAGTCTTCACGCTCTCGGACTTCGGTCGAACGCTTCAGCCTTCGGGCTCGGGCGCGGGCGTGGGCAGTGACCACGGCTGGGGCAACCATCATCTTGTGTTGGGCGGCGCGGTTCGCGGCGGAGACTTCTACGGGACGTTTCCGACGCTCGCGCTCGGCGGGCCGGACGATGCGGACACGCGCGGGCGTTGGATACCGACGACCTCGGTCGAGCAGTACGCAGCGACGCTCGCCTCTTGGTATGGACTTTCGACGGCAGACTTCCCGGCTGTCTTCCCTCTACTCGACCGCTTTCCGACAACGAACCTGGGGTTCATGAGTTGATGCTGAAGATAAAACTCCTCGCGCTCGTAATCTTCGCCGCGTTCGCGGCCACATTGCTTCTGACGGACAACGCGGCGAACCCGCACGCGCGCGCCTTCTCTTCCGGCCCGCCCGCAGGCTACACGCACGCGCCCGGCGAACTCGACTGCTCCGACTGTCACACCACGCCGCCTTCTAGCGCGGGCACGCTCACGCTCGGACTCCCTTCAAAGTACACGCCGGGTCAGACCTACGACATAACGGTCACACACGCAACGACGGACTTGACGCGTGTGCGTTGGGGATTCGAGATGACCGTGCTCGACTCCGCAGACCAGAAGGCCGGCGCGTTCTCGCCCGCGAACGACTTGACGCAGGTCGTCAATGGCGTCGGCCCTTTCCCTTCGCGCGAATACATCGAGCACACTTCGAAGGGGACTTTCTCGGGACAGCAGAACGGCGCGAGCTGGACTGTTAAGTGGACTGCGCCGGCGCAGGATGTCGGCCCCGTAACGTTCTACCTCGCGGGCAATCAGGCAAACGGCGACGGCAACAGCTCCGGCGATAACATCTTCTTCACCTTTAAAGCAATCACCTTTCAACCGCCCGCGCCCGACTTTCAGTTGACCGTCAATCCTTCGTCGCGCACGGTCGTGCATGGCTCCCAAGCGACATACGATGTGACCGTCACACCGCAAAACGGCTTTACTGGAACAGTCATGCTCGACGCATCGGGCCTACCCGCGAACGCCTCGGCGAGCTTCCAGTCCGCGTCTCTTAACATTACCGACGCGTCGCCCAAGACCACGACGCTCACCGTCACGACAGCGGCCAACACGCCGAGCGGAAGCTTCGCGCTCAACCTCGGCTCGACGAGCGGCCAGCTCTCGCACACGACGCCCGCGACGCTCAACGTCGTCGCGCCCGATGACGCGGACATAGCCGTCTCGCAAAGCGTATCGCCAAATCCCGCGCAGACAAACTCCGACATCAAGTACACCATCACGGTCACGAACAACGGCCCGGCCACGCCCTTCTCAAACATCGAGCTAAACGTCGCGCTGCCTTCATCCATCACGTCGCTGACGGAAGGGACGGGCGGCGAGTTCTGTTCGCTCGGCCCCGCGCAAATCGGTCTCAACTACAATTGCAGTTTCCCTGCGTTCGCGCAGGGACAGAGTAAGATTATCGACTTCACCGTGCGCACGGCGCTCTCAGGCGTTCTCACGACGACGACGAGCGTTCACAACCCGACCAGCAACGACCCGTTCCCATCGAACAACAGCGTCACGCTTGCACTCCCGGTCGCGCCGCAAGCCGCGGGGCCTTCGATGACCGTTTCGAACCTCGGCGTGCGCACAATCGTCAAGGGCTTAGACCAGCCGACGAGCATGGCCTTTCTCGGCGCATCCGACTTCCTCATTTTGGAGAAGGCTTCGGGGCGCGTCCTTCGCGTCAAGAACGGCGTAGTGCAGGGAGCAGTCCTTGACCTTGCGGTCAACAGCGCGTCGGAGCGCGGACTGCTCGGCATCGCCTTGCATCCACAGTTCTCGTCGAACGGCTTTGTCTATCTCTACTGGACTGAAAGCTCGACGGGCGTTGACACGACCGCGATTGACGAAGTGCCGCTTCTAGGCAATCGCGTTGACCGTTATCATTGGGACGGCACACAGCTCACCTTCGACCGCACGCTCATACGGCTTCGCTCTCTTCAGACGGACGCGGGCCAGCCCTCGCGCGGCAATCACAACGGCGGCGTGCTTCGCTTCGGCCCGGACGGCAAGCTCTACATAATCATCGGCGATAACGGCCGTCGCGGCTTCATGCAGAATCTTCCATGCGGCCCGACGCCCGACTGCTTCAACCTCGCGGTCACCGACGACCAGTTTGGCGGCCCCGAGCCCGACGACGCGCATCTGACGGGCGTCATACTTCGCCTCAACGACGACGGCACGACGCCGACCGACAACCCATACGCGAACATACAACCCTTCCAGACGACGCAAGCCTCCGCGAATATCAAGAAGGTCTTTGCATACGGCGTGCGTAACGGCTTCGGCATGGACTTTGATCCCGTAGGCGGTTGGCTCTGGACGCAGGAGAACGGCGACGACTCGTTCGACGAGATCAATCGCGTCGAGGCCGGATTCAACGGCGGTTGGATTCAACTGATGGGGCCTTCTTCGCGCGTCGCCGAGTTCAAGGCGATTGAGGTCGCGCTCGGCAACAGCCTTCAACAGAACCGTTGGCCGCCGACGAACATCGCGGACACGCCCGCGCAGGCGCTCGCGCGTCTCCTCGTGCTTCCGGGCTCACACTACACGGAGCCGGAGTTTAGTTGGAAGTATGCGGTCGCGCCGTCGCCGATAGGCTTTGTGCGCGGCGACGCGCTCGGCGCGCAGTACTCAAACGATCTCTTCGTCGGAGCTTCGCGCACGACTCTGCTCGGCGGCTATCTCTTCCGCTTTCACTTGAGCACAGACCGCAAGACAATCGCCGCGAACAACTCGCGTCTTGAAGACAAGGTCGCCGACAACACGGACAAGTTCGACATCTCCGAGAGCGAAAGCCTCGTCATCGGGCGCGACTTCGGCATCACGACCGACATCGAGACCGCGCCCTCCGGCAGCGGAGGCGTCTACGTCGTCTCGCTCACCGACGGCGCGGTCTACGAAATCTTTGCGCGTCCGACGCTCTACTTCGCAGACCTCGACGGCTCGCAGGAGACGCCGCCGCATGTGACGAACGCGCGCGGAACGGCGACGCTTCTGCTCGACAAAGACGAGAAGACCGCGCTCGTCTCTCTGCGCTTCCAAGACCTTTCATCAGCGCAGACCGACGCGCACATACACGGCCCCGCGGCCGTGGGCGAGACCGCCCCGCCAGTCTTTGACTTGCCCGACGGCAACTTTGAAAACTTTCAGATAACGCTCACCGCGCAGCAGGTCGCAGACCTAAAGGCCGGACTCTTCTACATAAACGTCCACAGCCAGAACTTCCCCGCGGGCGAGATTCGCGGACAGTTCGGCGCGTCGGGACAGTCGTCAATCGTGCAGCTCGACACGTCGGACACAAACGTAAACGAAGGAAGCCCGGCGCAGACGAGGACCGTGAAAGTCCTGCGGCTCGGCGACACGACTACGGACGCGACCGTTGACTACGCGACCTCGGACGGTACGGCCTCGGAGCGAATGGACTACACGACCGCGCGCGGCACGCTTCGCTTCGCAGCGGGCGAGACAGAGAAGACGTTCGACGTTCTGATAACCGACGACGCCTTGCAGGAGACGGACGAGACTTTCAACGTCACGCTCTCGAATCCGACGGGGCCTGTCGCCGTGGCGAGTCCAGCGACGGTGGCCTTCACGATTAAGGACAACGACGCCGGGCCGCTTCAAACGAACCCGATTGATAGCTCGCAGTTCTTCGTCCGTCAGCACTATCACGACTTCCTCAATCGCGAGCCCGACACGGCCGGACTCAACTTCTGGACGAACGAGATTGAGAAGTGCGGGCAGGACGCTCAATGTCGAGAGGTTCGGAGGATAAACGTGAGCGCGGCCTTCTTCCTCTCAATCGAGTTTCAGGAGACGGGCTTCTTTCTTTACAAGCTCTACGCCGCGAGCTTTGGGCGCGAGCCGACCTATGCGGAGTTCATCGCGGGCGTGCAGGAGTTGAGCCGTGGAGTCATAGTCGGGCAAGGCGATTGGCAGGCGCGTCTCGCGGCGAATCGCGCCGCGTTCATCGCCGCGTGGGTCACTCGCCGCGACTTCGCTGGAGACTTTGAAGGCATCTCGAACAGCGCATACGTCGATAAGCTGTTTTTCCGAGCAGGGCTGAGTTCCGGCACGTCCGACCAGAGCGCGCTTGTCGCGGCGCTCAACACCGGAATAAAGACGCGCACGCAAGTCCTTCTAGACATACTCGACCTACCGGCGATGCGCCAGCGCCACTTCAACAACGCTTTCGTCTTGATGGAATACTTCGGTTACTTGAGGCGCAACCCGCAAGACCCGCCCGACAACGACCGAAGCGGCTACAACTTCTGGCTCGGAAAACTCTTCGAGTTCAACGGCGACTTCATCAAAGCGGAGATGGTCAAAGCCTTCATCTCGTCCGACGAGTACAGGCATAGGTTCGGGCAGTGAGAAAGGGCTCTGGGTGCTTGATTTTGTCTTAACCGGCACACAGAACCCTTCATCGCATGCCGAGCAGCAACAGCACTGAACGGTCTTGAACCTCGCCTCGTGCGTCGCGCCAGCGTTCGAGCGCTTCGAGTTCGTGTGTGCTGACGGGGCGGTTGCCGAGACGCGCGGCGGGGGTCTTCTCGAAGGCGTGTTCCGTGAGCGCGAGGTGCGGCTCGCGCGTCTCAAGCTCGCGCCCCGTTGCGAGCGCCGCGTCGGCCGACTCAACATCAGGGTAGAAATCTCCGTAGACGAGTATGTGCCAGATTGTCTCAGGCCCCTCGCCCTCGCGCGCGAGCACGCGCATCAATCCGAAGCCGCTCTCGACCTGAAAGACAAGATCGTCGCCCGGTTCGTAAACGAGTGCCATAAAGCTTTAGCCCCTCCCGTTACTTCAAAGCTTAACACACGCGCGACGCCCGCACGCCCGCGCGCGTCGAAGTTGTAGACGCGGCGCAAAGTCCGGTTTACTATCTGCCCGAACGCGGAAGGATACGGGTGAAGGACTCCGTGCGACAGAAGGACTACTACTCCGTGCTCGGCGCAGCCGACGACGCGACGCGCGAGGAGATCGAGCGTTGCTATAAGCGTCTCGCTCAACGACACCATCCGGATCGCGGCGGCGACGAGGAGCGTATGAAGGCGCTCAACGAGGCTTGGCGCGTGCTCGGCGATGCGGAAGCGCGACGCACATACGACGCCGAACGCGCGCGACGTTCGCACGTCGCGTACAAATCTTACGCGCCCGTCTCTTCGCCCGCCGCGAAGGCAGACCCCGTAAGCGGCCGAATCGTCGGCGCGCTCCTCTGTCTATTCTCCGGCCTCGTGCTTCTCTTTCTAGTGAGGGTTCACTACGTAGTCTTTCTTTGGCCGCTCGCGCTGCTTGCGCTCGGAATAATCGTGTTCGGCGTGCTCATCGCGCACGGCGCGCTCGCGTTCGCGCGCGAGACGGTAGAGCCCGGACACTTCGCGCGCCGCTTCGTCTGGGCGCAGGAGGTCTTCTTCTGGTCGTGCGTCGTTGTGGGCGGCTACGGAGTCTGGTGGGCCTTGGCCGTCGTCTGAAGAGATGAGAGTTACGGGACTAGACCTTCTGTTTCTCGAAGTCGAAAGCCTCGAAGAGTCGCTTGAGTTCTACTCCGAGCGACTTGGCTTTCGCATCGAGTCGCACGAGCCCGAAGCAGAGCCGCCGATGGCTACGCTTGACGCGGGTCGGCTCCGCCTGATGCTCGCGCAGGTTCCGCTTGCGATGGCGCGACGCGGGCGCGGCGTACACTTCTTCTTCACAGTTGACGACGTTGAAGACTTTTACCTGTTTGTGCGCGCGGGCGGGCTCGATGTCGCGCCCCCTTCGGACGAGGGCTGGGGCGGGCGCTTCGTCACGCTCGAAGACCCAAACCGCTACCGACTCTTCTTCGTCACATGGCACGAAGAGCGGAAGGACGGGGAACTGAGCTTGCCGGACTGAGCCTTGAGTCAATACAATCTCTACGGTCCTACTCCCGTTGTAACGCGCGCCGCGCAACGCTCCCGATGCGACGCGTCTCAAAAGCAAAATCTCAAGTACGAGGACGGCTCTCCCGTGGCCGTCAAGGGAGCAGCAATGCGTTATGTCGAAAATCCGCCGAACCCTTGGCTCTCGACTAGCGTCGAGTGGATAGGCGAGCCGCCGGAGTCGCGCGTCGAAGTCTTTGAAGAGACGGAGACGCGCAGCATCATCACACACAACAAGAGCCCCGATGTCGGCTTCGACTATTCAGTCAACTGCTATCGCGGCTGCACGCACGCGTGCTCCTACTGCTTTAGCCGCCCGACGCACGAATACTTAGGCTTCGGCGCGGGCACGGACTTCGAGACGAAGATAGTCGCGAAAGTTCACGCGCCGGAACTCCTGCGCGCGGAGTTCATGCGTGCCTCTTGGCACGGCGAGACGATAGTCTTCTCGTTCACGTCCGACCCGTATATCCCGCTCGAAGCTCATTACAAGTTGACGCGGCGCTGCCTCGAAGTCTGTCTCGAATTCCGAAACCCCGTCGGCGTCGTAACGAAGTCCGCGCTCGTGCGACGCGATAAAGACCTGCTCGCCGCTCTCGCAAAAGAGGCGGACGCGAGCGTCTTCTTCTCAATCCCTTTCGCGGACGAAGAGATTGCGAAAGCTTTGGAGCCGACCGCGCCGCTTCCGGCCGCACGCTTCCGCGCGATGGCTGAGCTTGCGGAAGCGGGCGTGCCCGTCGGGCTCGCAATCGCGCCCGTCATACCGGGCCTTAGCGACCCGCACATTCCAGAGCTTCTCAAACGCGCGCACAAAGCCGGCGCGCGTAGCGCCTTTATCAATCTCCTGCGCCTCCCCGGAAACGTCGCGCCATATTTCGAGCAGCGTCTGCGCGAACGTCTGCCGACAAAGGCCGAGCGCGTGCTCGCGCGCCAACGCGAAGTGCGCGGGGGCCGTCTCAACACCGCCGAGTTTGGCGAGCGCATGCGCGGCCACGGAGTCTATTGGCAGCTAATCGAGAAGTCTTTCAAGGTTCACTGCGCGCGCCTCGGCTTCAATCGTGAAGAGGAGGCGCGCGCCTACGGCTCGCGCCCTTCGACCTTTCGACGGCCAACGCCTCAAGGCTCACTTTTCGACTGACTCCAAACAAAGTGAAGAGAAAAGAAGGACAAACGCCCAAACAGAAAACTCTTCAAACCTCCGTGCTCGTGTGTCTATAATGTGCGTGCTCTTAAGCGACACACGGACACAGAAGAGGAGGGAGTTGGGGCGATGCTTACCATCAGGCAGGTTGTCTGCGAACGCGAACCGTACTTCGTCGGCGACAGCGCGACCGCGCTCGATGCGGCCGAGTACATGGCAAAGCGAAACATCGGTGCCGTCTGCATACTCGACGGCGAAGAGAAGCTCTGCGGCATCTTCTCCGAGCGCGACCTGCTCAACCGCGTCGTCGTGAAAAGGCTTGACCCGGCAAACGTCTCCATACGCGACGTGATGAGCGAGCCGCGCGCGGTCATAGAGTGCGGCGACACACCGCACGAGGCGCTTGAGCGGATGGAGCAGGTCGGCAGCCGTCACCTTCCGGTAGTTGAGGGCGACAAGTTCATCGGCATGCTCTCGATGCGCGACATCATGCGCGTCGAGATAGGCGAGCAGGGCGCGGAGCTTCAACTCCTGCACGAGTACATACAGCACTGACGCATTGAAGAAATGATGAGTGCGGAATGATGAACGATGAATTGAAAGCGGCTTGCTTGTCTTAATTCATCACTCATCACTCCGCATTCAACATTAAAAAGACAAGGGAACAGCTAATGAGTGGGCACACACTAAGGGCGCTTGCGTGCGCCTTTCTGTTTATGGCGGCGTGCGGCGGGCCGGGCGCGGGCGGCGGCGCGGCGACCGTTGGGGGCGCAGGCTCTTCGAGTGAGAGCACTGAGCAGGCAGCGGCGTCGGACGCTGCGAAGGGCTTTCGAGTCGAAACCGTCATAAGCAATTTAGAAGTCCCTTGGTCAATCGTCTTCGCGCCCGACGGTCGAATGTTCTTCACGGAACGACCGGGCCGCGTCAGAGTCTTTGAACAGGGAAAGCTAAGGCCGGAGCCCGTTGCGGTCATTCCAGACGTTGAGCCCACGGGCGAGAGCGGGCTGATGGGACTCACACTCCACCCGCAGTTCGCGCAGAACCACCTACTTTATCTCGCATACGCATACAGGTCGGGCGGCGAACAACTAGTGCGCGTCCTAGCCTTCCGCGAAGCCAACGACACGCTCACAGATCGAAAGGTCATTATCGAAAACATTCCCGCCGCGCAGTTTCACGCGGGCACGCGCCTGCGCTTTGGCCCGGACGGCAAGCTCTACGTAACGACGGGCGACGCTACCACGCGCGAGATAGCACAGAAGCTCGACTCGCTCGGCGGAAAAGTCCTACGTCTAAACGACGACGGCACCGTGCCGCCGGACAATCCTTTCGTAGGGCAGCAGAACGCGCGCCCCGAAATCTGGACCTACGGCCATCGCAACTCGCAGGGGATCGACTGGCAGCCCGTAACGAATCTTCTCTTTGAGACGGAGCACGGCCCTTCGGGCTTTGACGGCCCCGGCGGCGGCGATGAGGTCAACATAGTCGAGCGCGGAAAGAACTACGGCTGGCCCGTCATACATCACCAACAGACGCGCGCAGGGATGGAGTCGCCGCTTCTCGAATACACGCCCGCATGCGCGCCCGCAAGCGGCGCATTCTACCGTGGCACCGCGCTCAAGCAGTTCACCGGAAACTTCTTCTTCGGCTGCCTGCGCGGCGAGGGCCTGCAACGCGTCGTGCTCGACGGCCGGAAGGTTGTCAGTCAAGAGCGTCTACTCGAACACCGCTTGGGACGCATACGCGACGTAGCGGAAGGCCCGGACGGCGCGCTCTACTTCTCAACCTCCAACCGCGACGGGCGCGGCTCGCCCGCACGCGACGACGACCGAATCATGCGCCTCGTCCCCGCGAAGTAGGCTTGGACGCGTGGCGTAGTGGCGTTCAGGTAAAACGGCAAACGTAAACCGCGCGAGGCGGTCGCCGCTTGAGTCATCAGCGGCGACCGCCTCGCGGTTTGTGCGTTGAGGGTTGTCTCTCTTCAGCGCGAGAGTTGTAGGAGTATCGCTCTGTGCTCTTTCTCAAGAGCGGCGAGGTCTGTTGACTGGAAGGGGCGTGTGTTCGGGAGCTTGCCGCCCATCGCGCGGACGCCTTCAAGGAGGCATTGCGATTGACGCGCGAGCAGTTCGGGATAGGCTGCATTTGTGAGCTTGCGACTTTCTCTACCTAGCAGAAAGCGCGAAGAGGAAGAGATCAACTCCGACGCGCAGGAGAGCTTTGCGAGCGCAGGCTGGCGGTGGAAGAGTTCTTGCTGCCAGCGAACCATTTGCAGAATATCCGCGGGGTCGCCGTCGCGTAGTTGTACTTGTGAAAGCTGCGCGTCGAGCGCGTTGAGAAGCGTCGCGAGCGGCGCGATGACGTCCTCGGCGGTCTTTTGGTTCGAGACGGCGGCCATCGCGGGGCGCAGGCCGAAGGGGTCGCCCGTCCCGCGTATGTCTATCTTCTCAAGCCCGTCGCGTATGCGCCGTAGCGTGTGAAGTTGTACGAAGTTGAGAAAACGTTCGGGCGACTGCGCGGCCGCCTTGTAGTCCTCCTCGTTATCCTTCTCATCGTCGCCCTTGCCCGCGTAGAAGGCGTGTAGCCTCGTCAACACGACGCGCTGCGCAAACAGGCTGTCGCTTATCGCATCACGCAACTGGCCCAAGCGCACGCCTACGGCGAAGCCGCTCGTGGGCTTATCGTTCGTCAACTCATCCACGTTGACGAGGGCCGAGCCGCCTACGGGCATCCCTCCGGCCTGAACCGTCACAGCGACCCAACGGTTCTCGCCCGGCTGCACGCCGCGCAGAACGAAGCCCGTGCCGTCAACGGCCTTGATGGTTGACTGTCGCTCGCCGGGTGCGAAGACAGTTATGTTGCGCACGTAGCGTTTCGAGATTCCGTCAACGCTGACGCGCAAAGGAATGTCGCGTCTAAACGTGCTCGGATTGTGGACGATGGCCCACTCGGTCACAGAGCCGCCGACGCCGCCCGTCGCGGGTGTTGTGCTCAGGTGCATGTTGCGCTGCGCCTTGTTGTTGTCGCTTACGATGCGCAGGTCTGTGCCCGTGCTCCAGCCCGGCGTTTGGCCTACGAGTGAAGGCGCGACGAATGGGTCGGTCGCCGTATTTATCTCGACGGCGAGACAAAGGTGATTGCCGCTTGTCGCGTTGAGATGCCAGTGATAGGGCGTGCTAATCCAAGGGCCGACGGTCGCGTCGGTCGTGATTGGGACTGGGTCAGGGTCAATGAACGTGACATTCGGGTCGCCGGAGGTCGAGTCAACGTAGTTGCTGCCCGTGCCGAAGCGCGAGACGAGGAAGTGCGCGTTGACGGTCTGCGCTGTTCCCGCAGTGTTTCGACGCACGCGCACGTATGCCCAGTTGTCGCCGATATTGCCCATGCCGTTGCCCGCGTCTTCGTTCGTCGGTTGGTCGTTGACGAATGAGCCGGGCATCGTGCCTCGACGATTCCAAACGTCGCTTGTCGAGTAGAAGTTTGTGTTGGTCGAAGGCTCGACGCCGTTGTCCGCGTGCGTGCCGTCCGTAGTCCAGTCGCGCACATAGAAGTCGTCCGAAGACGCAACCGGACTTACCTCGAAGAAGAAGGGGTCAATCGAGTTATTGACGGTCGTCGTGTGCGTTGCGTCGGTGAAGAGTTGATGCGTTCCCCAGTTGACTTCGCGTTGGAAGACGACGCCCGGCATGAAGTTGGCCGTGTCTGGGAAGTTACTCGTCGAGAACATCCCAACGAAGTTCTTGCCCGCCGCGACGAGCGAGGCATAGTCGCCTAGGTAGACGTTGCTCCCGATTGTGCCGACAGGGGTCGTTGCGCTCTGGTTCGCGAGCAAGAGGCCGGGCGTGTTGAAGGTGGTCGCGTCCGGGTCGGTCGTGTTGACGAAGTGCGTCTCCCAACGATTCGAGACGAGACGTTGATAAAGAACGCCGACCGTGCCCGTCGTGTTGATTGCAATCTGCGGGTTCATCGCGTTTGTGACATTGAGAAGGTCCGTGGCAGACCAGTTCTGCCCGCGATCAGTCGAGCGGCGCACGTGTATCGTCTCAGTGTTTGAGCCTCCGCCCGTGCCCGCGTCGCCCCAAGCGACGTAGACGCGGTCGCTGTCGCGCGGGTCAACGGCGATACTCAAATTGCTTGCGCCCAGACGCTGCTGGCCCATGATGCCGTGTTGCAAAACGAGCGTGCCCGTCACAAAGCGGCCCTTTCCAGCACATTGGGATCCTAAGCTTAGAATTCCACGTGGACAAGTTGTCGCG
>JADMIO010826356.1_pt1 | contig 65865 bp, 74 predicted proteins | sample 8958161 | NCBI WGS metagenome assembly JADMIO01 (sample SAMN16585339, study PRJNA669376) | soil metagenome | isolation source: Crop rotation soil | place: USA: Cullars Rotation, Alabama | collected 2011
CGCGACAACTTGTCCACGTGGAATTCTAAGCTTAGGATCCCAATGTGCTGGAAAGGACCGGCTCGATCACGTCGATCCAGGCCGTGTACGTGCCCGCAGACGACCTGACCGACCCGTCGCCGGCGACGACGTTCGGCCACCTGGATGCGACCGTCGTGCTGTCGCGCGACATCGCCTCTCTTGGCATCTATCCGTCGGTGGACCCGCTCGACTCGACGTCGCGGCAGATCGACCCGCACGTGATCGGCGAGGAGCACTACAACACGACGCGCGCGGTGCAGTCGGTGCTGCAGCGTTACAAGGAGCTCCGCGACATCATCGCGATCCTCGGCATGGACGAGCTCTCGCCCGAGGACAAGCTCGCGGTCGCGCGGGCGCGCAAGATCCAGCGCTTCCTGTCGCAGCCTTTCACCGTCGCCGAAGTGTTCACGGGGTCGCCGGGTCAGTACGTCTCGCTCAAGGACACGATCAAGGGATTCAAGATGATCGTCGACGGCGAGTGCGACGCGCTCCCCGAGCAGGCGTTCTACATGGTCGGCACGATCGAGCAGGCGTTCGAGAAGGCGAAGACGCTGCAGTGATGCGTGGGCGTCAACCCGGGCAACGCAATTAGAGGAAGCGCATGGCACACACCATTCACGTCGACGTCGTGAGCGCCGAGGAGCAGATTTTCTCGGGCGAGGCGGAGTTCGTCGTGCTGCCGGGCGTGGTCGGCGAGCTCGGCATCTATCCGCGCCACACGCCGCTCCTGACCGCGATCAAGCCGGGCGCGGTTCGCATCAAGCTGCCCGGCCAGGCGGATGACGAGCTCGTCTTCGTGCAGGGCGGCTTCCTCGAAGTGCAGCCGACTCGGGTCACCGTGCTCGCCGACACCGCGATCCGCGCAAAGGACCTGGACGAAGTGTCAGCGGAGAATGCGCGCCGCGCAGCGCTCGAAGCGATGCAGAACAAGACCTCGAAAGAGGAGATTGCCACGGCCGAAGCGGAGCTCGCCACCGCGATGGCTCAGCTGCAGGCGATCCGCAAGATGCGCCATCGCGCGCAGTAGCCTCGCATCGCACAAGCATTACCGTTCAGCGGCGCCATTGGGTTCGTCCAGGGCGCCCGTTCCGTTTCGGGCTCAGATCGACTGTGCCCAGCGCAGAACTTCCGCTTCGATCTCCGGCAGCGTGAACTCCCGCCCGAGGCGGGCGATGATGGCCTCGGCCTCGGCGTGCGTCGGCAGGATGTCCGTCACTTCGATCTCGTGATCGTAGACGGACGCCGTCTGCTCGAGCTTGACGTCGACATGAAGCGTCAGCGCGTTGCGGTTTCGCAGCAGGTGACGATAGACCCCCGCGTAGGCATTCGGGTCGAAAGGCGGCGCGGTCGATCCGACTGCCTCGGCAAACCCCAAGGCGACCGCAAGCGCCCTCACTTCGTTCCAGGACTCGCGAACCACGTCGACCGGCGCGTCTTCGCTCTCGCGCGGGTTCGACGGGTTCTCGAATGTCCGTGCCCGTGCTTGCTCGATCGCCGCGCGCACCGGCGCCGACGGCACCGGCGTTACGAACAAGGTGCGCGCATCGCGCAGGAGCGGCTCCAAGTCATCGTCGTGCACCTGGACGAGCTCGAGCAGCCGGTGACCGATCAACGGCACCTCACCGATCAGCACGCTCGTGCCACCATCGGTTTCGCGATGCCAGCGCAGCACGGCCTCCCGCACCCACTGGCCGACGCCTTTGCGCACCATCGGGTGCGCGATCCCGTCCCGGTCGGGATACCGCGCGGCGATGTTCGGCGAGACGAAAGAGGGGCGCGCAACGTCCCATTGCAGCGAGTGCACGCGGCGGCCGAGCGCGTGGGCGACGCGCGCGAGCTCGCGGATGTACAGGCTCTTTCCCACGCCCGGCAGTCCGGCGAAGAACACCATCCGACGACCGCGCGCGATCCAGTCTAGCGCCGCGTCGAGATCGTCGCGGCTCGCGATCACGCGATCGGCACTCCCGGGTTCGCGCATCGACAAAGCCTCGCGCGCTCAGAACACCTGCGCGGTCGCCGCGCGGCCGCTCACGCCCGGAGCTGCTGTCCGACGAGCGTCACCCAATAGCTCGCACCGATCGGCAGCGCGTCGTCGTTGAAGTCGTAGTAGGGGTTGTGCACGTTCGGCGTGTCAGGGCCGCGGCCTGCGCCGAGCCACACGTAGCACCCCGGCTTTGCGTTCAGCATGAACGCGAAGTCCTCGCTGCCCATGTTCGGCGTCGGATCGGCGTCGACGTTGGCGGCCCCCACGACGGCGCTCGCGGCGGCGATCGCGTGCCCCGTTTCGGCCTCGGCGTTGATCGTTGCCGGATAGCGGCGCTCGTAGCGGACGGTTGCACCCATCTCGAACATCGCGGCGATGCCCGCGACGATGGTTCGTATTCGGCGCTCGATCAGGTCCTGGACGCCTGCGTCGAAGGTGCGCACCGTGCCCCGCAGCACGACCTCCTGCGGGATCACGTTCCACGTATCGCCGCCATGGACCTGCGTCACGCTGACGACGCCGGACTCGAGGGGGTGCAGGTTGCGCGCGACGATCGTCTGCAGCGCGCTGATCGCATGCGCGGCGAACAGCATCGGATCCTTGCCCGTATTCGGCATCGCCGCGTGAGCGCCCTTGCCGGTCGCGATGATCTCGAAGATGTCGAACGCGCCCATCAACGGCCCGACGCGGGTCGCCATCGTTCCGAGCGGCATCAGGGGCCAGTTGTGCATTCCATAGACGGCGCGCATCGGAAAGCGCTCGAAGAGCCCTTGCTCGACCATCACCTTGCCGCCCCCTTCGTTTTCCTCGGCCGGCTGGAAGATGAAGTAGACGGTGCCGTCGAAATCGCGTTTCCTCGCGAGCGCGGCGGCCGCTCCAAGCAGCATCGCCGTGTGCCCGTCGTGACCGCACGCGTGCATCTTGCCTTCCACTTTCGACGCGTGCGAAACGCCGGATTTCTCGTGGATGTGGAGCGCATCGAGGTCCGCGCGCAAGCCGATCGCGGCATTGCTGCGGCCATTTTTCAGCACTCCGACGACGCCGGTTCCGGCAAGGCCTGCGTGCACGTCGAGCCCGAACGAGCGCAGCTTGTCGGCGACGAACGCGCTGGTCGCCTTCTCCTCGAACGCGGTCTCCGGATGCGAGTGGATGTGGTGTCGCCAGCTCCGGATCTCGGGGACCAATGCGGCGACTTCGGGAACGACGTTCATGGGGGACTCCCGGGAAGGCAAATCGGGGACCGCGAGCCCTCCGCGCTATCGCGCGAAGAGCCCATTCGCGATCGTGAGCGGGCATCTTAGCGCAATGCCCCGGTCACCGGTTTCAACGAAAGGCCTGCGCTAGAATTGCGCGGAATCCTTTCCGCAACCCCATCCCCGATGCCATCTGCCCCGCCGGAGTTCGACCTGCTCGTCGTGGGCGCCGGCATCAACGGCGCGGGGATCGCCCGCGATGCCGCAGGGCGCGGGCTCAAGGTGCTCGTCGTCGAGCAGGGCGACATTGCCTCGGCCACGTCGCAATGGAGCACGAAGCTGATCCACGGCGGGCTGCGTTATCTCGAGCAGTACGAGTTTCGGCTCGTGCACGAATCGCTGGCGGAACGCGAAGTGGTGCTGCGGCAGGCGCCGCATCTCGTCGAGCCGCTGTCGTTCGTGCTTCCTCACGAGCCGCATTTGCGTCCGGCATGGATGCTGCGCGCCGGGCTGTTCCTGTACGACCATCTGGGAAAGCGCGAAACGCTGCCCGGGTCTTTCGGCGTCAACCTCGCGAAGACGCCGTGGGGCGCAGGGCTCAAGCCCAAATTCGGAAAGGGCTTCGTGTATTCCGACGCGCGCGTCGACGACGCGCGGCTCGTCGTGTGCAACGTCATGGATGCGGCATTGCACGAGGCCGATATCCGCGTCCGCACGACGCTCGTATCCGCGCGCCGCGAGCGCGACGGCGCGAGCCCGTTCTGGCGCGCCACGCTGCGCGACGATGGGGGCGCGACGACGGAAGTGACGGCGAAGGTGATGGTCAACGCCGCCGGCAACTGGGTGAAGCGCGTGCGCGACTCGATCAACGGCACGCCGTCGAAAGAGAGCATCCGACACATCAAAGGCAGCCACATCGTCGTGCCGCGCATTCACGAGGGCGCCCACGCGTACATCCTGCAGAATGCGGACAAGCGGATCGTCTTCATCATTCCCTACCAGGACCGCTATTCGCTGATCGGCACGACCGACATCGCCGTCGACACTTTCGAAAACCCTGCGATCTCCGATCAGGAGGTCGACTACCTGCTCGATCTCGCGAACACGTATCTCGCGCAGCCGCTCGCTCGCAGCGATGTCGTCTGGACGTACAGCGGCGTGCGTCCGCTCTACGACGACGGCTCGACGGATCCATCGTCGGTCACGCGCGATTATGTCTTCAAGCTCGACAGCGAGGACGGCAAAGGCGCCGCGGCGCTGTCGATCTACGGCGGCAAGATCACGACGTACCGGAAGCTTGCCGAGCACGCGCTGCAGGAGCTCGCGCCGTTCCTGCCTGGGATGACGCCGCGGTGGACCGCGGATACCGTGCTTCCCGGGGGCGACCTCCCTCCCGGAGGATTGGGCGAGCTTCTTGGCGAGCTCATCGGCCGCTATTCGGCGATTCCCGAAGAAGTCGTGCGCGGCCTCGCGCACCGGCACGGAACGGCAGCGATGTCGATCCTCGGCGATGCGATGGTGCCGTCCGACATGGGGGAGGACTTCGGCCAGGGGCTCACCGCCGCCGAGATCGACTATCTCGTCGACGAGGAGTGGGCGCGCACGGGCGAGGATGTGCTCTGGCGGCGGACCAAATGCGGTCTCGGCATGTCGAAAGCGAATCGCGCTCGCGTGGCTGCGTATGTCGCCCGGGTCGCGCGGGCAGCTTGATGCGGCCGCTCGAAAGCATGCCCGACGCGACGCGGCGCGCGATCCGCGGCGTACTGACCGACATCGACGAGACGCTTTCGACGCACGGCCGCCTGACGGCCGAAGCCTATTCCGCGATGGAGCGATTGCACGTCGCCGGCAAGCTTGTCATTCCGATCACGGGCCGCCCCGGCGGCTGGTGCGATCACATCGCACGAATGTGGCCGATCGATGGCGTCGTCGGCGAGAACGGCGCGTTCTACATGCGCTACGACGCCGCTGCCCGTAAGGTCGTGCGGCGATTCGTCGACGACGAGCCCACGCGGCGGCGACATCGCGAGCGCCTCGCGGCCATTGCTGACTCCATCATTGCCTCCGTGCCGGGCTGCGCGCTCGCGTCGGATCAGCGCTATCGGGAGGGGGACGTCGCCATCGACTTTTGCGAGGACGTGCCGCGACTCGATCGCGCGGCGATCGACCGGATCGTCGCGATGATGGAAGCGGAAGGCATGACGGCGAAGGTGAGCTCGATCCATGTCAACGGCTGGTTCGGCACGCACGACAAGTTGACGATGACGAGGCGGCTCCTGAACGAGGTGTTCGCGATCGATGTCGACGCCGCGAAGGATGCCTTCGTGTTCGCGGGCGACTCGCCGAACGACGCGCCGATGTTCGCGTTCTTTCCCAACGCCGTCGGTGTCGCCAACGTCCGGCAGTTCATCGATCGCATCGCGACACCGCCGGCGTACGTCACGCGCGCCGAGTCGGGCGCAGGCTTCGCGGAGCTCGCGAACTTCCTGCTGGCGTAGCGAGATCAGAGCCGTCGCAGGCGCGCCGCGGTGATCGGCGTCGCGAGCATTCCGGCGAGCGTTTGCCAGCGATCGGCGCGGAGTCCGCGCAGCCCGTATTCGCGCGGGGCGCTCGCTTCCGGCGTGTGCCACGTGCCGAACAGGCGATCCCAGAACGAGAAGATCTGACCGAAGTTGCGGTCGATGACCGGCTGGTCCGGATCGTGGTGGACGCGGTGGAACGCAGGTGTTGCGAGCACGCAGCGCAGACGCTCGACCCACGGCGGAAAATCGATGTTCGCGTGCTGGAACAGGATCACGGCGTTGGCGACCGTCGCGCGGACGATCTCGATCCACAGCGGAAGTCCGAGCGCGACATAGAGCAATATGCGGCCGGCGATCGCAATCGCACTTTCGACCGGGTGATGGCGAAACGACGTGCTCGAATCGACGTGCGGATCCCCATGATGCACCGCATGCATCAGCCACAGCGGACGAACGCGATGGGTGAGGCGGTGCAGTGCGTATTCGTAGAGATCGACGGCGACGAACGCGACGGCGATCTCCGTCGGCCACGACAGGCCGAGCGGGGTGAGCAGCCCGGACGCCGGCTCTAGAACCCGCTCGCCGACCCTGAGCCACCACGTGCCGACGACGAAGTCTGCGAAGAGCAACACCGCGACCAGCATGCCAAGGTTGCGGAGCCAATGGCGGCGGCGCTCCGCGGGCGTTGTGAAGGCGCGCAGCGGCGCGCCGTCCTCCCACATCACCGCGAAGAGCATGGCGCCGAAGAAGCAACCGAGGTAGACGCCTCGAAGGACGGGAAGTGCGGTCTCCGTCATCGGCGGACGCTGCGGCTCGCCGGCCGCAACGGGACGGCTATTTGCGGTTTCGCCGTCGGATGGCCCATCCCGCGGCGCCGCCCATGATCGCGATCAGCACGCCGAGTCCGACTTCGTCGAGCGTCGGAACCTGGAGAAACACCGCATTGTTGACACCGGCGAGAGCGGCGGTCGAGATCGTCAGCAACCCTGCGAACATCGCGATTCTTCGTAACATCGTTGTTCTCCCTTCGGGTGGACGGCGGCACATTGTTCTCCGCGTCCCCGGGAGTGTCAACGGTGGCCGGAAAGAGCGAGCGCCGAGCGTCCGCTGTAACGCGCGCTCGCACCCAGCGCTTCCTCGATGCGCACGGCCTCGTTCCACTTCGCCATCCGCTCGGAGCGCGCGAACGAGCCGACCTTGAGTTGCGCCGCGTTCCAGCCGACCGCGAGATGGACGATCGAGACGTCCTCGGTTTCGCCGGAGCGCGCCGACACGATCGTGCCGAAACCCGCCGTGCGGCCTGCGGACAGCGCAGCGTGCGTCTCGGTGACCGTGCCCGCTTGATTGGGCTTGATGAGCACCGCGTTGCAGGCATGATCGTTCGCGGCTTCGCGGACGCGCGCGGCGTTCGTCGTGAGATAGTCGTCGCCGATGATCTGGATCCGCGACCCGGCAGCACGAGCGAATGCGATCCAGCCGTCGCGGTCGTCTTCGGCCAGCGGATCCTCGATCGAGACGATCGGATGGCGATCGATCCAGCCGAGAAGCATTTCGATCATTCCATCCCGGTCGAGCTCGCGGCGCTCGAGGCCGAGCCGATAGCGACCGCCACGACCGAACTCCGACGCGGCGATGTCGAGCGAGATCGCGATGTCGCCGCCCGCGGAGTAGCCGGCGCGCTCGATCGCCCGCACGAGCATGCCGAGGGCCTCCTCGTTCGTATCGAATGCCGGCCACCAGCCGCCTTCGTCGGCGACGCCCGCGAGCTTGCCCGCATCCCTCATCAACTCGCCCGCGACTCGATAGACATCGGCGGTCATCTCGAGCGCCTGCGCAAACGACGTCGCGCCGACCGGCATCACCATGAGGTCCTGGATGTCGATTCGCCGCCCGGCATGCGCGCCGCCGCCGAAGATCTGGATCTCCGGGAGAGGCAGCGCGACAGGCTGGTCACCGGCGAGGGAGCGCCACAGCGGGTATCCGCGCTCCGCCGCCGCCGCATGAACGACGGCAAGCGACACGGCGACGGTGGTGTTCCCGCCAAGCCTTGCCTTGTTCGGCGTGCCGTCGAGGGCGATCAGCGCTGAATCGATTCCTTGCTGATCGAGGGCGTCGCGGCCGGTGAGCGCAGGCTGCACCACGGTTTCGACGTTCGCGATCGCTCGTCCAACGTCGAGGCCGCCAAGCCGGGCTCCGCCGTCGCGCAGATCGACGGCTTCACGCGAGCCCCGGGAGGCGCCGGCGGGCGCGATGGCGCGGCCGCGCGCGCCGCTTTCCAAAACGACCTCCACCTCGATCGTCGGCCTGCCTCGCGAATCCCAGACGCGGCGGCCGTGAACGCGCGAGATCGCGGAGCTCATGCGGGACCCGCTGTCAGCCAGCGTTTCGCGATGACATCGACGCTTGCAACCGGATCGACGAGCAGGGATCGCGCGAACGCGCGCACCGCGTCCTTCGTTGACTCGTCGACCAGATATTCGACGGGCGACTTGCCGTCGATGCGCGCGAGCATGAGTCCCGGCAACAAGGCGGCAGCGCGCGCTTCGAGGTCGGCGCGCGTTTCCCAAGCGACGTGCGCGAGATAGGCGGCGGTCAGCGTGGCGAAGGCGTCGTGGTAGCGCCGGCGCCATTGCGGTTGCCAGGCGCCTTTGAGCAGAAGGTGATTGAGAACGAACGCGACGTCGAATGCAGGATCGCCGTACCAGGCGCATTCGGCGTCGAGGATGACCGGCCCTCGCGGCCCGATCAACAAGTTTTTCGGGCTGAAATCGCCGTGCACGAGCACGCGCTTCGTCGTTCGCGTCGTCGTGACGAGCTCGTTCAATTGCTTCGCGAGGTCGGGATGGCGGTGTGCGGTCGCTTCGAGATAAGGCTCGAGGCGTAGCGCATGGAACAACTCGTCCGTCGGGAAGCGAGCGGCCACTTCGGGACGATCGGCAGTTGCGCCGTGAATTCGGCCCAGCGTGTCGCCGATCGCTTCGGCCGTGGCAGATTCGACGACGCCGGCACGAAGCTGGTCCTTCCAGACCGGGTGCGAGTCCGGAGCGAGATAAGCCATCGCGAAACATCCGGTGGCGGGATCGTCGCCGAGGATCTGCGGGACGGCGGTGGGAGCAATTTCGGAAACGACGCGCATCCACTCGACCTCGAAGCGGTTGCGATCCACGGGCACGCGCCAGTCGGCGGCGACCTTGAGCTTGGAAAGCGCACGCTTGACGCAGATGGGTCCGGTCGGCAAGTCCACGCGAAAGATTTCCGAAGACACCCCGCCGGCCAGCGGCGTCCACACCGATTGCGTGTGAGCGCTTACTGTCACCATTCGCACGAGCGCATCGGCAAGCTCGTTCGAGATGCCGTCCGGTGAGTGGGGCTTGGGAGATGCGCTGGGCATCGAATCTCGTGGAAAATCGCCTTCCAACGGATGTTTGCGCGCGGGAGTTGATCTATGATAGCAATCTTCGGAGCTAAGCCCCTGACGCGCAAAAGGGTGGTGCCGTCGATCCGATAAGGAGGGACCGCGATGGTTCGCTACGGCTTCAACATCCGCACTCGAACGGGCCAGCGCGTCGACAACATTCTGATCCTCGCCGCGTCGCTCATTGACGCCGAGCGTCGGTTGCGCCAGATGTACATGCAATGCGAGATCCTGGAGCGCCGCGAGCAGAACGTGAACGAACGCGGCGACTCGACGCCCCGGCGCGCGACCGTCACGCGGCTTCCGACCGGCCGACCGCGGCACAAAACCGGCACTCAGTAAGCTGCGGCTCGCGAACGATAGCGCGCGCTCGCAATGAACACGATGCGTGCGCTTCCCGCGCGCGCATTTTGGCGCGCGTCATCCGCATGCCCGCGGGTTAGAGCGCACCGTTCGATTCGCGTAAAATTGCGCCCCTCATGGCGACTTCCGCGCCGTCTTCCCTCAACATCGCAATCCTCGCCGCCGGCGTCGGCAAGAGGATGCGATCGGGACTTCCCAAAGTCCTCCATCCGTTAGGCGGGCGTCCCCTGCTCGCGCACGTGATCGACACGTCGCGCAAGCTCGGAGCCGAGCGCATTTGCGTTGTGTACGGTCACGGCGGCGACCAGGTGCGCGCGCGTTTTCCGGATCCTGATCTCCATTGGGCGTTGCAGGACCCTCCGCTCGGGACGGGCCACGCGCTCGCGCAAGCGCTGCCCCAACTCGGCGCGGACGGTGTGACGCTCGTGCTGTTCGGCGCCGATCCGCTGGCTCGTCCCGAAACGCTCGACAAGGTCGTCGGCCACGCGCGAAACGGCGCGCTGTCGCTGCTCACGATCGAGCTCGACGATCCCGCCGGTTACGGTCGCATCGTCCGCGATCGCGATCGCAAGGTCACCGCGATCGTCGAGCACAAGGACGCATCGCCTGAGCAACGGAAAATTCGCGAGATCAATACCGGCGTGATGGCGGCGCCTACGAAGCACTTCGCGCGCTGGCTCGAGGCGATCGACAACAGGAACGCGAGCGGAGAGTACTACCTGACCGACGTCATCGCGATGGCGCGCAAGGAAGGCGTGCCGATCGAAGCGTCGCAAGCAGGCAGCGTGATCGAAACGCTCGGCGTCAATACGATGCGCGAGTTGGCACTTCTCGAGCGTCTTTACCAGCGTGCGCAGGCCGATTCGCTGCTCGATGCCGGCGTAACGCTCGCCGATCCCGACCGCATCGACGTACGCGGCGCGCTCAGCTGCGGGAACGACGTGTTCATCGACGTCGGCTGCGTGTTCGAAGGGACGGTGAAGCTCGGGAATGCGGTGACGATCGGATCGAGCTGCGTCCTCAAGGACGTGACAGTCGCCGACGGCGCCCAGATTCTTCCGTTCTGCCACCTGGAGGGCGCGACCGTGGGCGCCAACGCCCGGATCGGACCATATTCCCGGCTGCGTCCGGGCGCAGATCTTGCTTCCGACGTTCACGTGGGTAATTTCGTCGAGGTCAAGGCAAGCACTCTCGGGCGCGGCTCGAAGGCGAACCACCTCGCCTATATCGGCGACACGTCGATGGGCGCCGGGGTGAACTTCGGCGCCGGCTCGATCACGGCCAATTACGACGGAGCGAACAAGCACCGGACGGTCATCGAGGACGAAGCCTCGATCGGCTCGAACTGCGTGCTGGTCGCGCCGGTCGCGGTCGGCCGCCGCGCGACGATCGGGGGCGGGAGCACGATCGCCCACGATGCCCCTGCCGATATGTTGACGGTGGCTCGACCTCGACAGATGACGGTGCCCGGCTGGAAACGGCCGGTCAAGAAAGCCAAAACACCGAAAGGATGACGTCATGTGCGGCATCGTCGGCGCGTCTTCGACGCGCAACGTAGTCCCGGTCCTGATCGACGGAATCAAGCGGCTCGAATATCGCGGCTACGACTCGACCGGACTCGCGGTCATCAACGGCACGCCGGCGGCGCCGAGGCTTGAACGGCTCGTGAGCACGGCGCGAGTCGCGGACCTCGCGGCGCAGGCGGACTCGCGCGCCCTAAAGGCGTTCACCGGGATCTCGCACACGCGCTGGGCGACGCACGGCGCACCGACGCCCGCCAATGCGCATCCGCACGTGTCGGGGTCCGAAATCGCCGTCGTTCACAACGGCATCATCGAGAACTACGAAGCGCTGCGCGAGCGGCTGAAGGCCGCCGGCTACGTCTTCAACACGCAGACCGATACCGAAGTCATCGCGCATCTCGTGCACTCGCACTGGCATGCGGAGGGCGGCGGAGACCTCTTGCGCGCAGTCAGGGCTGCGGTTGCCGAATTCCACGGCGCCTACGCGATCGCCGTGATTTCGACGCGCGAGCCCGGACGCGTCGTCGGCGCGCGCGCCGGCAGCCCGCTCGTCGTGGGCATCGGTGAAGGCGATCACTTCCTCGCCTCCGATGCGGCCGCGCTGCTGTCGGTCACGAAGCGCGTCGTGTACCTCGAGGAGGGCGACATTGCCGACGTTCGCCTCGAGTCGTACTCGATCCAGGATGCGAACGGCAAGACCGTGAACCGCGCCGTCGTCAACGTCGAGGCGTCGAGCGACGCGGTCGAGCTCGGCCCGTACCGCCACTTCATGCAGAAGGAGATCTTCGAGCAGCCGCGCGCGGTGGCGGATACGCTGGAGGCCGTCGGCGTCGTCGACGCCAATCTGTTCGGCGCCAACGCCAAGGAACTGCTCAAGAAGGTCGACAGCGTGCTCGTGCTCGCGTGCGGCACGAGCCACTATTCGGCGCTCGTTGCGAAGCAATGGATCGAATCGCTCGCGGGCATCCCGTGCAGCGTGGAGATCGCGAGCGAGTATCGCTATCGCGTCAGCGTGCCCAACCCGAAGGCGCTCGTCGTCGTCGTTTCGCAGTCGGGCGAGACCGCCGACACGCTCGCCGCGCTGAAGCATGCGCAGTCGCTGGGTCACGAGCACACGCTGGCGATCTGCAACGTTCCGACGAGCTCGATGGTGCGCCAGACAAAGCTTACGTATCTGACGCGCGCCGGCGCCGAGATCGGCGTCGCGTCGACAAAGGCTTTCACGACCCAGTTGGTCGCGCACTTTCTCCTGGCGCTGACGCTTGCGAAGCTGCGCGGACGATTGAGCGTCGAGCAGGAAGCGAGCTGGGTTCGCGGACTGCGTCACCTGCCCGGAGCGCTCCGCGCCGCCCTCGCGTTGGAACCGCAGGTCATGGCGTGGGCCGATCAGTTCGCGAAGAAGCAGCACGCGCTCTTCCTCGGCCGCGGCCTGCACTACCCGATCGCGCTCGAAGGCGCGCTCAAGCTCAAGGAGATCTCGTACATCCACGCCGAAGCGTATCCGGCCGGCGAACTGAAGCACGGGCCGCTGGCGCTCGTCGATTCCGAGATGCCCGTCGTGGCGATCGCGCCGAACGACGCGCTGCTCGAGAAGCTCAAGTCGAATCTGCAGGAAGTCCGTGCGCGCGGCGGCGAGCTCTACGTCGTCGCCGACTTGGACAGCCACCTGCAGGCGAGCGAAGGCATCCACGTCATCCGGCTGCCGGAGCACGCCGGACTGTTGTCACCTGTAGTGCACACGATCCCGCTGCAGCTCCTCGCGTACCATACCGCAGTGCTGCGCGGCACCGACGTCGACAAGCCGAGGAATCTCGCGAAGTCGGTGACGGTGGAGTGACCCGAGGTCACGCGCGAGCGGCGCGGCGGCGCGAGAGTCCCAGTCCCGCAATCCCCAATCCCACCAGCGCCACGGTCGCAGGCTCGGGCACCGGGGCCGCAATATCGCCGTTATGGACGGCCCAGGAGTAAAGCTGGGTCCGCTGTGTGTCGAAGACGTTCATCACGCCGGCAGAGTAGAAGAACAGCCACGATAGGTTCGGGTTGAACCCCGTTGCGGACCAGTACCCTTCCTGGACTTGGAAGGTTAGCGGCTGAATGCCGGTGATCACCTGACCGCCGATCGCCGTGTGGGTGCCGGTCAGATCGGACCCGAAAGATCCGCCGAGATTCCAGTAGTACATGTAGCCATACTCATTTCCGCGGCAGACCTGCTCGGTGGCGAAGAGGCAGTCGACAACCGTCGTCGCGGGTCCGTCGCCCGCGGTCACGCTCACGTACGGCAGCCGCCACCCCGAGATACCGTCGACGACGAGGTTCGCGGCCCAGCTTTTTGCGTCCGCCCAATTCCGCTGGACGCCGTCGCCGGCCTGCCGCGTCCAAGTGATGTTCAGTACATTGTCGTAGACCATGTCCGGGCCGCGATCCAGCAACAGAGCGTGCGCCGAGCTCGCGACGTTCATCGCCGCCGCGAACAGAACTGCCACCAAACACCTTGCCTTAGCGTCTCGGGTGATGGCCATTGCGCCCTCCGACCGTGAGTTCGACGTGCAACTATAGGGACAAACAGCTTATTCAGGTTTTGACGCTCGTCAAATGTCAAGCGCAACCTGCGGGAGAGATGCCGGATGCATACGGTCGAATCGCTGCAACGTATCCTGAATCCACTGTTCCCCGGCCTTCTCGGCATGCGCCTCCTCGAGGCCTCGCCGGAACGCATCGTGGCCGAGCTCGACGTGCGTCCCGACCTGTGCACGACCGGGAGCGTGCTGCACGGCGGAGCGTACATGGCGTTCGCCGATACCTTGGGAGCGCTGGGCACGATTCTGAACCTGCCCGAAGGCAAGCGCACGACGACGACGGACTCCAGCACCAAGTTCATCGGCGCGGCGCGCGTGAACACCACGGTCGTCGGCGAGAGCGTTCCTCTGCACCGCGGCAGGACGACGATGGTGTGGCAGACGACGATAAGTTCGAGCGAAGGGAAGCTCTACGCGGTGGTCGCGCAAACTCAGCTCGTGCTCGACGAGTAGGCGACCTTTGCGTCGCAGACGTCGCGTTCCGGCAATTTGTGCGCTCGATCGGAAAGTATTTCCGGAGCGGCGCGAATCTATCGAACCACTCCGGAGTGACGTTCGGGCTGGGCTAAAGCGGTGACGCTCAGGCGGCGTTGCCTTGCTGGCCTCCGGCCAGACCGATGATCGTCTGGAAGCCGCCCCAGAACATGCGCTTGCCGTCGAAGGGCATCTTCGACGGGTCCATCGACGCCTTGAGCTGTGGATCCTCCATGACTTCCTTGCTGATGCGGTCGCGGTCTTCCTTGCTCCTGTACACGACCCACGCCAGAGCGACGACTTCACCGTCCTTCAACTGGACGGCCTGGGGGAACGACGTCATCTTGCCGGGCTGCGCGTCGTCGCTGATCGAATCGGAGTAATAGAGCGCGCCGCGGCGGATGTGGGCATTGCCCCACTCGGTGGACATTCGCTTGTAGGTGTCGAGGCTAGAGCGCGGAACGGGAATGACGATCGCGTCGATGTAGGGCATGGGACCTCCGATCAGGTGGGGACGGGTTGGACCGTCGGGTGCGGGGCGGCGTTCCTCGTCTTCGGCACGTTGCGCAAGGGCGCCCGCTGGCCGATGATTCCGCCGATCATGCCCTCCCCTTCGGACACCGACAACAGGAACCCGCCCGCGCACGGCGCGGACATGTCCGCAGGCGCTACCGCGAAGCCCGCCATGCCGCTCGATATTTCCGGGCTCGAACGCTGGATCATCGACGAGGGCCTGCGCGGCGTGTCGCTCGAGGAGCTTGTCGACGGCTTCTGCCGTCGCGTCGTCGCCGCAGGATTTCCGGCGCGGCGGTTCAGCATGATCATCGGGACGCTGCACCCTCGGCACGGCGCGCGCAGCTACATCTGGCGCCCCTCGGGCCTCGAGACGGAAGCGTTCTCGCGCCGGCGGAGCGACGAGGAAAGCGCGGCGTACATGCGGAGCCCGATCTACTATCTTCGGCACAACAGGGAAGCGCGGATGCGTCGCCGGCTCGATACCGGCGAGCCTCTGCAGTTCCTGCTGCTCGAGGAGCTCCGCGCTGCCGGGATGACCGAATACGCCGCGCTCATCGTCAGCTTCGGAGGCGTCGATACGGCGTCGCTCAAGACCGGGGCGCCCGACGTCCGTCACTCCGTTTACGATCCGCTGCAGGGCATTTTCTTCTCGTGCGCGACCGATGTCGAAGGCGGATTCGACGACGGCCAGCTCGAGCAGGTGGCCGGCGCGTTGCCCGTTCTTGCGCTGGCCGTGAAGTCGCGCTCGACGTTCGACGTCGCGCGAACGCTTCTCGAGACCTACATCGGCACGGACGCGGGAAGACACGTGCTGATCGGAGAGATCGACCGCCACTCGGTGAAGACGATCCGCGCCGTGATCTGGTTCTGCGATCTTCGCGGATTCTCCCTCGTCGCGAATCGCGTCGCGCAGAACGAGCTCGTCGAGATCCTCGATGCGTACCTGGAAGCGATGGCGCGGCCGGTGCTCGACCACCAGGGTCAGATTCTCAAGTTCATGGGCGACGGCTTTCTCGCCACGTTCGATCTGGCGGAGCGCGACAGCGAGCTCGTGTGTCGAAACGCGCTGGAGGCCGCCGCGCAGCTGCTCGAATTCTTCCCATCGTTCAACGCAGAGCGCCGCGACACGGGAAAGCGCACGCTCGATTTCGGTGTCGCCCTGCACTTGGGCGACGTGCTCTACGGCAACATCGGCGCGCCGGAGCGCCTCGACTTCACCGTCGTGGGCTCGGCGGTGAACGAAGCGAGTCGCATCGAAGGAATGTGCCGCACGCTGCAACGCAAGCTGCTCGTGTCGCAAAGCTTCCGTGAGGTGGCGGCCGCCGCAGGCAACGGAATGATCTCGCTCGGCTTCCACGCGCTTCGCGGCATTCGCGAGCCCCAGGAGCTTTTTACGCTCGCCGAGGCGTAGAACGCCGCAAGACGGCGGCCGGGCCGAGCGGAGTGCGCTGCCTAGAGGTTGTAAAGCGCGCCGTACTTGGTGTTCAGGTATTTGAGATACGGCGCGATCGACAGCGGCTCGCCCGTCGCGCGCTCGACGATCTCCGGCGCGGTGAACTTCCGGCCATGGCGATAGATGCGGGACGTAAGCCACTCGCGCAGCGGCGCGAATTCGCCCGCGCCGATTTGCCGGTCGAGGTCGGGAAGATCGCGGCGCGCCGCGGCGAAGAACTGCGCGCTCATGATGTTGCCGAGCGTGTAGCTCTGGAACGCGCCGCCGACAATGCCGCCGTACCAGTGGACGTCCTGCAGCACGCCGTCGCGATCGTCGGGCGGGGTCACGCCGAGGTCGCTTTTGATCCGCTCGCGCCAGGCGTCCGGCAAATCGGCGACCTTGAGCGCGCCTTCCAGCAGCGCAAGCTCGAGATCGAAGCGCAGCATCACGTGCAGGTTGTACGTGACTTCATCGGCGTCGGTGCGGATCAGCGACGGAACCACCTTGTTGATCGCGCGATAGAACGTTTCCATCGGCACGTCGTCGAGCTCGCCGGGAAAGGTCGCCTGCAGCGAACGGTACCAGTGGCTCCAGAAAGGAAGGCTGCGGCCGACGAGGTTCTCCCAAAGCCGCGATTGGCTTTCGTGGACGCCGGCCGTCGTGCCGCTGAAGAGCGGCGTGCCTTCGAGGTCGTCGGCGATGCCCTGCTCGTACATCGCGTGGCCGGCTTCGTGCAGCGTCGAGAAGAGTCCGTCCGGCAGGAAGTCTTCGCTGTAGCGCGTGGTGATGCGCACATCGCCCCGGCCCAGCTTCGTCATGAATGGGTGCGCGGTCTTGTCCTGCCGCCCGCACGCGTAGTTGTAACCGAACGCGCGGATCACCTGCTCGCCGAACGCCTGTTGCGCGTGTTCGGGAAAGTTGCCGGAGAGACAGCCGTTGTCGATTTCGGGCCGCTCGCGGATAGCCTTGATCAACGGGACGAGCCCCGCTCGCAGCTCGGCGAAGAGCGAGCGCACCGCCGCCACCGTCATGCCATCCTCGGCGAGGTCGATCAGCGGGTCGTACGGATTCTCGAATCCCGGGTGATAGGCGGCGAGCTCGCGGCTCAACTCGACCGTCTTCTCGAGCATCGGGCGCACGGCGGCGAAATCGTTCGCAGGCCGCGCACGCTCCCACGTGTGATACGCAGCCGTCATGTGCGCGGTGAGCCGCTCGATGAAGCTCGAGGGCACGCGCGTCGCACGCTCGTAGTCGCGCCGGGTCACGCGTATCAGCGCGGCAACGTCGGATTCCTCGCCCTGGGACATCGCCCACGGCTCGAGCGAGTCGAGCAAATGACCGATGCCCGGGTCTGCCTGCTGGTCGTGCGCAAGGCGATTGAGGAGAGCCAGCTGGCGGCCGCGCGATTCGGCTCCGCCCGGCGGCATGTACGTGGCCTGATCCCATTGCAGCACCGATGCGGCGCCGCGCAAGTCGTCGATCTCCGAGAGGCGCGTCTTGAGCGCGGTAAGTTCGGCTTCGCGGGTCATTGCAGGACTTTCGTATCGGGACCGGAATTCTAGCCGAATCCGTCTTCGTGCAGCCATACGCCGAACGTCTGGAGCGCCCTGTGCATGACAGCTTGCTGCACTTGACAACGCAAATGCGAATCATTATCGTTTGCTTCCTGCCCTGGGGACTCGTTTCTCCCCGAGGCCGCTTGCAGTTCCAGCGCCAGCCAGCCGGCTCGAGCTTCACCTCCACGCCAGCCAGCGCACGTTAGCCCTCTCCCTTCGGGGAGATCGTTCGTACGTCGCCCATGGCTGCCGCACATCCTCCTCGGGGAAGTCGCATTCATCCCGCGCTGCCGCGCGACGCGGGCGTGCGATACACAGGCATTGCGGTCGCGATCCTCGTTCACGCCGCGCTGATCGCGGGGCTGCTCCAGTACACGCCGATGCGGTGCGCGCTCGCCACGGCAAAGCCGATGATGGTGAGCATCATCCCGCTGCCGCAGCCGTTGCCCGAGCCCCCGCGGAAGCCGAAGGTCGCGCCCCTGGACAAGACGGTCCGCATGCAGGCGCCGGCGCCGGTCGAGAAGGTCCCGGAGCCGCCGCCGGTCGTGGCCGAACCGACGGCCGTGTCGACCGTCACCATGCCGGTTATCCAATCGCCCCCGGCCACCTTCGCGCAGACGGCCGCGGCGCCCGAGCCGCCTCCGATCATTCCGCCGCGCTTTACCGCCGACTACCTGCAGAATCCCGCCCCCGCCTATCCGCCGCTTGCCCGGCGGATGCACGAGCAGGGCCGCGTGCTGATCCGCGTGCTGGTGAGCGTCGACGGTTTGCCCGAGCGGATCGAGCTCAAGGCGTCGAGCGGGTACGCGCGCCTCGATCAGTCGGCGCTCGAAACCATCCGCAACTGGAAATTCGTGCCTGCACGCCAGGGGAACGACAACGTCGCGGCGTGGGTCGTCGTGCCCATCACGTTCAGTCTGGAAGGGTGAGCAACCGTGAGGAGCGATCCGCACAAGCTGAAACCGATCGCGATCGCCTGCGTCGCGCTCGCGCAAGAGATCGCTCTCGCCCAGACTCCGCCGAGCCGCGGCGACACGACGCTGCCGGAAGTCGAAGTCAGGGATGCCGCGCCCGGCGCCGATTACAACCCGCCGACATCGACCATCGGCGGCGGCGTCCAGACGCCGCTTCGCGACATCCCGCAGTCGGTGACGGTGATCAACAGCGCGCTGATGCAGGCGCAGGGCGCGACGAGCCTTGCCGACGCGCTGCGCAACGTCCCCGGGATCACGATGGGCGCCGCCGAGGGCGGCTCCATCGGCAACAACTTCAACCTGCGCGGCTTCTCCGCTCGCACCGATCTCTATCTCGACGGCATGAAGGATCGCGGCCAGTTCTATCGCGACGTCTTCTCGCTCGACTCGGTCGAAGTGCTGCAAGGCCCGTCGTCGATGCTGTTCGGGCGCGGGTCGACGGGCGGCGTCATCAACCAGGTGAGCAAGCTTCCGACACGGGAGCGATACGCCGCCGTCACGGTCGCGGGCGGCACGCAGCCGACGTTCCGCGTGACAGGCGATCTCAACCAGCCGATCGACGCCACGTCGGCGTTTCGCATCGCGGCCATGGGCCAGGACGTCCATTCGACGCGCGACGTGATGCAGAACCACGACTACGGCCTCGCACCGGCGGTCACGTTCGGGATCGGGTCGCCGACCGAGGTGACGTTCAATGCGCTTCTCACGCACAACCACGACATGCCGGACTACGGACTGCCGCCCGTCAACGGCGCCCCGGCCGGCGTCAATCGCAAGACCTTCTACGGCGCGACCGACGATCGAACGATCCAGGACGTCGTGAATCTGAACGGCACGATCAAGCACAAGCTCGGCAACGGCGTCACGCTGCGCAACCAGACGTACTTTTCGCGCTACAACATCGACGCGCGCGAGTCGGGTCCGAACAACGTCGGCGCCCTCGATGCGGCCGGCGTCTACGCAATGTTCCCGGCGACCAATCTCGGTAACGTGACGCCGCTGCCGCTGTCGCAGCTCTACGTCGGGCTCGGCAGCCACGACCGGTCGATCACCGACACGTCGGTCTACAACCAGACGGATCTCGTCTTCGAGTTCGCGACCGGCGGCATTCGGCATCAGCTCATCGCGGGGCTGGAGCTCGGTCGCGATACGAACGACACGCAGAACTTCTCGCGCAACATACCCGGCAATCCGAACAACTACTTCCGCGTCGTATCACTCGTCGATCCCGTTTACGAACCCGCCGCGCAAATCAAGGCGGTCGCCGGCAATCGCGTGCAGGCGGACGCGACCGACGTCGCGCCCTACGTGAACGACACGATCGCCTTCTCCGATCAGTGGAAGGCGGTCCTCGGTGCCCGCTACGACCGGTACGACGCGAGCCTCACGAACTCGATCAACCTGCCGCCGTCGGCGAGCCAGAGCATTGGGTACACGAGCGTTCGCGCAGGCGTCATCTTCCAGCCGACCGACGTGCAGTCGTATTACTTCTCGTACGGCACGTCGTTCAACCCTTCGCTCGAGACGCTGGCGCTCACGAGCGGCCAGCAATCGCTCGATCCGGAGACGAGCCGGCAGCTCGAGCTCGGTGCCAAGTGGGACGCGCTCGACGGCAATCTTTCGGTGACCGCTGCCATTTTCAACATCGAGAAAGACGACACGCGCTCGCAGATTTCGCCCGGAGTCTACGAGCTCACGGGCAACGTGCGCGTCCGCGGTTTCCAGACGAGCGTCGCGGGACGACTGACGAGCAGCTGGCAGGTCTTCGGCGGCTACACGTATCTCGACGCCGAGATCGTCAAGGCGTCGGCTCTCGACAATACGCAAGGCAAGGTGCCCGCCAATACGCCGAAGAACAGCGCCACGCTTTGGACGACGTACAGCTTCACGCGCGAGTGGCAAGGCGGTACGGGGGTCGCGTGGATGTCGGACCGGTTCACGTCGAACACGAACGCGGTCAAGGTTCCCGATTATTTCCGGTGGGACGCGATGGTCGGCTACTTCCGTCCGACGTGGGGGGTGCAGCTCAACGTATTCAACCTCACGGACCGCCTCGCCTACGATTCACTGATCCCGTCCGATCGCGGGCGGTCGGTGCCTGGAACGGATCGGCAGGCGCTGCTCTCGTTCACGTACAAGTTCCTCTGACGACGATCGATTTCATGCTGCTGCGCATTCCCGACGTCTTCAACGCCGAGCAGGTTCGCCTGCTGCGCGAACGCCTCGACCGTGTGGGCGACGCGTGGGTCGACGGCCGCGTCACCGCCGGGCACCAGGGAAGAGAGGTCAAGCACAACCTGCAGCTTTCCGAGGATTCGGCTTGCGCCCGGGAACTGTCCGCCGTCATCTTGGGCGCGCTCGAACGGCATCCGCTGTTCCTGAGCGCGACGCTGCCGAGCAGAATCTATCCGCCGATGTTCAATCGCTACGACGCGACAGGTGAGATGCAGTTCGGCACGCACGTGGACGGCGCGGTGCGGCTCGTGCCGGGAACCGGCGTCAAGCTACGGACGGACGTCGCCGCGACGCTGTTCCTGTCTCCGCCCGATACCTACGAAGGGGGCGAGCTCGTGATCGAGGACACGTATGGAACGCAAGCGGTCAAGCTGCCGGCCGGCGATATGGTCGTCTACCCGTCGACCAGCCGCCATCGGGTTACGCCGGTCACATGCGGCTCGCGGCTCGCTTCGTTCTTCTGGGTGCAGAGCATGGTCCGCGACGACGCGCGGCGCGCGCTGCTGTTCGACATGGACATGGCGATCGTGCGTCTCTCGTCGGCGACTCCGGGTCATCCTTCGCTCGTCGAGCTGACCGGGTGCTATCACAACTTGCTGCGAATGTGGGCCGAGGTCTAGACGATGCGGATGCCGGCGACTCCCGATGAGCCGCGCCCCGCCGCGCCGCCGCGTCAGGTCACGGGCGATAAGCAGTCAACGCAAAACGAAGGGCGCCCAAGCCGCGAGCACGCCGCCGATGGCAAGCGCCATCGCGACAACCGCGCCCGCACGCCGCGGCCCGTCGAGGCGCCTCTCGAGCTGGCGGTAAGCGAGATAAAGGCTCCACGCGCCGCTCGCAGCGAGAATGGCGGCGCGAACGTGCGGCAGCCATGCGAGACGAACGCCCTCGCCGTGCGCGAGCGCGGCAGGCAGCGAGCTCAAGCCGACGAAGAGGCCGGCTCCCGCCAGGGGTATCAGTGCATACGCAAGCACGCTTGCGCTGGCGATAAGCGAAGGCCGCTGCGCGTCGCGCATCGCCCTTGCGCCGACGAGCAGCCAAAGGCTTACCCAGCCTCCGACGACGAGCGCGGTGCCGGCGATCCATCCCACGATCAGCGCGCCATCGAGCCACGTGAACACGTCGCGCGCTTCGGGATAGTTCGTGAGAATCCACCACGGCGCGTTGTCCGCGAGGATCCACGCGGGCCCGTGCTCGACGAAGAATCCGATCGCGGCGGCACGAAGCGCGACGAACGAGCTCAGCGCGCTCCACTCGAATGCGCCAAGTGCGAGGCCGATCATGCCGAAGACGATCAGCACCGCGTCCCAGCGGTTCGCAGCGGACTCGTCGAGCGCAATCGTCTCGCGGCTGGGAGAACGTGCCGAAAGCGCGATCGCGCCGTGAAGGCCGCTGCAGCGGCCGCACATGTGGCATTCGGACGGACCCGTCATCCGGCGAATGCGCACGAGCGGCGCGCAGTTGACGGGGTGCGCCGGGATGCTGGAAGCATTCGCGGACCACGCTCCGGTATCGACACGAAAATGGATCGGCGCGACGCGGGAGAGCACCGCAAAGACCCCGTTGACGGGGCAAAGGTGCCGGCACCAGACGCGCTTGCCGCGCCCGTAGACGAGCCCGACCAGGACAGCCGCAACCGTCGATCCCCCGAGCACGAGCAAGGTGGCGGCGGGATATTGATAGACGCTGACGAGCTGGCCGAAGACAGTCGTCAGCGCGAAGGCCACGAACGGCCAGCCGCCCCACTTGAGCCAGCGGGGAACCGCGAGGCCGAGCCCGCGCCGGCTCGCTGCCTCGGTCAGCGTGCCCTCGGGGCAGAAGAGGCCGCACCACGCGCGCCCGACGACGAACATCGAAGCGATCACGAACGGCCACCAGACGCCCCAGAACATCCACTGCGAGAAAAGCGCGAGGTTGTCGAACCAGTGCGCCTCGTCCGAGGGCAACGGCAGGAACGCAGGGACGATCACGAAGAATGCGTAGGCGGCGACGATGAGCCACTGCATCGCCTGCACGACGCCCGCGTGCCGCCGCAGCCCCTCGCCGATTGCCGCAAGTTTCGACGTGCCGGCGCCTGCGGGCCGGCCCGCCGCGACCGCGGCCGCGGCGTCGTTCACGGCACCCGTTTCGGCCGCGACGCGCGCCGCAGCAGCAGAGGCACCGATACCCAGTAAAGAGCGAGCAGGATCAGAGGGAGCAGCGCGGGCCGCGCGCGATAGCCGGTGAATGCGGCGAGAAGGCCGCCCCCGCGGCTCGAATCATCGATCAGCGCCGAGGTGTCCCACACGGGATCGACCAGCGCCGGCAGGACGTCGAGGGCGATCAGCTTCTCGACCGCGGCAACGAGGAGCGCACCTGCGAGGAGCAGCAGCAGGATTTCGCTCACACGAAAGAACGTGCGCCACGAGAAGAAACGGCTTCCCTGTTGCAGCGCCCAGAACGTGAGCCACGCAGCCAGGAGCCCGAGCGCCAGCACCTGCAGGAAGTCCCACACGCTCGTGTACTGGGCGCCCAGCCCGTAGAGAAAGACGACGGTCTCGGCGCTTTCGCGGCCCACCGCGAGCGCGACGACGATGGCGAGACCCCACCAATTCGCGGTCGCGGCATTGCTCGCCATTTCGGCTTCGAGATCGCGGCGCAGCGTGCGGCCATGGCGCCGCATCCAGAACACCATCTGCACGATGAGCGCCGACGCGACCAGCATCATCGCGAGCTGGAAATACTCGAGGCCTTGATCGGACAGGAGCTTCGCGACGCCGAGCATCACCGCGGCGAGCGCGAGCGCAAGGCCGATTCCTGCGGCTACGCCTCCCCAGAGGTAGCGCATTCCCCGTTTTGCATCCTGCTGCTTCGAAAGCCACGCATACAGGATGCCGACGACGAGCATCGCCTCGGCGGACTCGCGCCAGATGATGAAGAGTGCGTTGCCCATGTGAAGGCGCTCTCCGATCGGCCCGGACTACTTCGCGACGACCTTCCCCTTGGGAGCGTCCATGTGGTATTCGTCGAAGAACGTATACGTGCCCGGCTTGAGCGCGTTGATCACGATCGAAGACTTGGCGCCGGCGGCGAGCACCTTCTCCTGCTTCAAGTCCTTGCTCTCGAACTCGATCGGGCCTTTGCCCTCGTTGCTGATCTCGATCTTGAAGCGCTTGCCGGCGGGGACTTCGATCGTCAGCGGCTCGAACTTGCCGTCCTTCACGGAGAGCTTGAAGACGGGCAGTTCCTCGGCGGCCTCCGCCCACAGCGCGATCGTCGCGGTGCACGCGGCCAGCATCGCGGCGAGGAACGCACGGCGACCGGAGCGCAGGATCGAAGCCGAAGCCGTCATGTCTGAAGCCGTCATGTCAGTAGCCGCCTTTCTTGCCGGTTCCGGCATAAGTAAAGTCGTATTGGAGGGTGAACGGTTTGAACCAGGGCCCCACGCCCGTCTCCTTGTCCGTGTGCCGCCCGAAGCTCGCGTGCGACGATGCGGCGGGAGGCGCGACCGACAGCTTTAGGGTGTACTTGCCGGGGCCGGCGAGCTTCACGTTGTCGCCGTAGTGCGGGCCGTCGCTTGCGACCATCGGCATCAGCGTGCCCGTGATCTTCTGCGGCGCCCCCGCTTTGGTGATCTCGTAGCCGACGGCGAGATACGGGATCCAGGCGCCGTCCGCGAAGCCGTTTGCGTTGTCGCTTTGCGCGTGGATGTCCGCTTCCAGGTGAATGTCGGATTCGGCGACGCTCTTCATCATTCCCGCCGGCTCCATCGGGACGGGCTGCAGGTAGACGGCGGCGACCTCCATGCCGGCTTGCTTCTGGGGCTTGCCGATCGGAGTCTCGAGCGCGCTCGCGGGCGAGACGGCGAGCGCCGCCAGGAAAGGGAGAAGCGAACCGAGCCGACGCGCAAATGCCGCGGAGCGGAGAGTCCGAAGCGGAGACGGGGAGCCGGCAAGACGCATGTTGTCCTCTACAAATCGCGGCCCTGGATGACCTGCCGCGCGACCTAATGGAAGATTACCGGGCGGCGGGTTGAATGTAAATAGGAATGATTTGCATTTGTGTTTGTTCATTGCTACCATGGCGTAAAAGAGTCCCCGATTCCGCGACGCCGGCCGCTTCCCGCATGTACATCTGCCTCTGCAACGCGATCACCGAACGCCAGATCATCCAGGCGGCCGAAGGCGGCGCCCGCACGGCGCACGATCTCGCGAGCGGGCTCGGCGTCGGTTTGGGCTGCGGCAGCTGCGTGTCTTGCGCCAAGGCGTTGCTCGTCGAGGCCGTCGCTCGCATCACCCCTCCTTCTGGTAAGCTCGCTCCGTCCTTCGACGGAGACGCGCCGTGAAAGGCAATGCCAAGGTACTGAAGCATCTCAACGAAGTGCTGACCAACGAGCTGACCGCGATCGACCAGTACTTCCTGCACGCGAAGATGTTCCAGCACTGGGGCTTTCACCGCCTCGCGAAGCGCGAGCGCGACGCCTCCATCGACGAGATGAAGCACGCCGAGAGCCTGATGGAGCGCATCCTGTTCCTCGAGGGGCTGCCCAATCTGCAGAACCTGCACAAGCTTCTGATCGGCGAGGACGTGACCGAGGCGGTGCGGTGCGATTTGAAGCTCGAGCTCGCCGCGCACCCGCAGCTCAGGACGGCGATCGCGGATTGCGAGGCGTGCGGCGACTACGTGAGCCGGGACCTCTTCCGGCACATCATGAGCTCCGAGGAGGAGCACATCGACTGGCTCGAGACGCAGCTCGAGCTCGTCGACAAGGTCGGGGTCGCGAACTACCAGCAGTCGCAGATGGGCGGCAATGACGACTGAGCGCGCAGCGGCGACCGGGCATGGCCGGTGAGGACGACAAGCGCGGAACGCTCCCTGCGGGAACGGGTGCCGTCGGCAAGCGGGAAGCCGTTCCGGCCGATGCCGGCCCACGCGTCGTGACGAGCGAAAGCCTGCTCGGGGGCGCGTCGCAGCTTGCGATCCTCCACGACCGCACCCTCTATTTCCTGCGGCAAACGCGCTACGGCAAGCTGATCCTCACCAAGTAGCGCCGCGCGCGCGGCGAGGGCGCGTCACCCGCCGCTAGACGAACGCGCTTTCGTTGCGCCCCGATACGCGGTAAACCGCGTACACCGCCGCGCCGGAAGCGACCAGCAGGATCGTCGACAGCGCTGCCGCCGTTCCGAATTCGCCGTCGAGAACTGACAGGTAGATCCGCACCGGCATCGTCATCGTCCGGCCCACGTAGAGGATCAGCGAGCTCGAGAGCTCGTTGATCGCCGTGATGAAGCTCATCAGCGCGCCGGCAACGATGCCCGGCAGCATGAGCGGCAGCGTGACAAGCGCGAAAGCCCTGGCGGGCGAAGCCCCGAGCGACACGGCAGCTTCCTCGATGCTCCCGCGAATCTGCTTCAGGATCGAAGCGCTCGAGCGCACGGCGTAGGGCAATCGCCGGATGAACAGCATCAGCACGATGATCGTCGCGGTCCCGGTGATCTCGATCGGCTTCACGTTGAACGTGACGACGAACGCGAGACCCAGCACCACGCCGGGCACGACGTACGGAACGAAGAGCGCGGCGTCGAGGATTGCGGCCACGCGCGTCTCGCGGCGTGCCACGAGATAGCCGACGAGAGAGCCGACGACGACGATCAGGGCCACTGCGACGAGCGAGTAGACGAAGCTGTTGCTGATGACCTGCGGAACCTCCCGGAGAATGCGCGAGTAGCTGTCGAGCCCGTAACCGGGCTTGAACACCGGTCCGCTCGTCTTGCGGAACGACGTCCAGACGACGACGAGCGACGGCAGGCTGCTCGCGAGCACGATCGCATAGCAGACAAAGTGCGCCGCGGCCGACCGCAGCGGCGGCAGCGGTTTCGGAGCGAGCCTGCGGATGAGATTGCCGGCGACGTTGCGCCGCCGCACCGAGGCGCGCTGCAGCGCGACCACCGCCGGCGACAGCACGATCAGCACGACGCTCGTCGCGGAAGCGACGCCGGGATTGCCGGCCATCTCGCTCGTGAACATGTTGTAGGCGGTGGTCGCGAGCACGCGCACATTGCCGCCGACGATCGCAGGCGTGCCGAAGTCCGCCACCGAGAGCACGAACGTAAGCAGCGCGCCGGCGCTGACAGCCGGCGACACGAGCGGCAGCGTCACCGCGAAAAAGCGCCTCCAACTTCCTGCGCCGAGGCCTTCGGCGGCCTCTTCCAGCGACGGATTGATCGTGCGCAGGCTGCTCGACGCGAGCAGGAACACGAACGGATAGAACTTGAGGCTGAAGACGAGAACGATGCCGAGAAAGCCGTAGATCGAAGGCAGATCGACGCCGAACTCCTCGAGCGCCGTGCGGATGAACCCGTTGCGGCCGAGCATCATGATCCAGGCATAGGCCCCGATGAACGGCGGCGATACCAGCGCGAGGACGGCGAGCGTCGCAAGGAACTGGCGACCGGCGATGACATGGCGCGTCGTGAGCACGGCGAGCGGGAGGCCGAGCAGCATCGCGCCGAGCATGCCGCCGAGCCCGACGATCAGCGTGTTGAGCAGCGCGGTGCGAAAGAACGGCTGGCCGAGGACGCGGGCGTAGTTGCCGAGCGTGAGCTCGCGCGTCGCGTTGTCGAGGAAGCTCGCGCTCAGTATCGACGAGAGCGGCCACAGGAGAAGCCCGCCGACCACGGCGGCGGCCAGCATCGAGACCAGTGTCCAGAAACCCGGCGCCGCACTGTTTTTCATCGGGCGTCTTTGGCGGGGCCGCTTATCCCGCGACCTCGATTCGCCGGCCGTCGCCCGGATCGAAGGCGTGCAGGCGCGAAATCGGGATTTCGATCTGCATCGGCCCCGCTTCGACCGGCGTCCGCGCGTCGGGCCGGAACACGTGGACGAGCAGGCGAAGACCCGCGCCGTCGGTCCAGCGATAGAACGCCTCCGGCCCGGCGTAGGTCACCTTGTCGACGGTGCCGTCGAGCCTGATCGACGCCCTCGCGTCCGATTCGTGCCCTGTCGGCGCGACGTCCTCCGGACGGACCGCTAGCGTCACTTCCGAACGGCCCGCAAGCGCGGGCACGTTGCACCTGCCGGCGCCGATCGAGATATCGCCGCCGGCGCCGACAGGGACTCGGTCGAGCACGTTCATCGAGCCGACGAACGCGCCGACGAAAAGCGTCGCCGGGCGGCCGTAGATTTCACGCGGCGGCGCGACCTGGTGTACGCGGCCTCCCTGCATCACGCAGATCCGGTCCGAGACGACGAGTGCCTCCTCCTGGTCGTGCGTGACGTAGATCGTCGTGATGCCGAGCGAGCGCTGCAGATCGCGGATCTCGTCGCGCAGCTCGACGCGGAGCTTCGCGTCGAGATTCGACAGCGGCTCGTCCATGAGCAGGATCCGCGGGTTGATCACCAATGCGCGGGCGAGCGCCACACGCTGCTGCTGCCCGCCGGACAGCTCGTGCGGCATCCGTGTCGCGAGGCTGCCGAGTTGCACCCGTTCCAGGGCCTTTGCGACCCGAGCGCCGGCCTCGCCGCGTGGGACGCGCCGCATGGCGAGGCCGAACGCCACGTTGTCGGCGACGCTCTTGTGCGGAAAGATGGCGTAGTCCTGATACACCATTCCGATGTCGCGGCGGTGCGCAGGCATGTCGTCGATGCGCGTGCCGTCGAACAGGATCTCGCCGCTGTCGTGCCGATTGAAGCCGGCGATCGTGCGCAGAAGCGTCGTCTTGCCGCAGCCCGAAGGGCCGAGCAGCGTGAAGAACTCGCCGGCCTCGACGACAAGCTCGACGTCGTCGAGCGCGGTGACGCCCGGATAGCGCTTGGTGATCCCCCTGAGCTCTACGCGCGCCATCGTCCGCTCACGCGCTCCCCCTCAACGGCGGCGAACGCAGTGAGCGTGGCGGGTTCATCTCGACTGGACAAGCGCATGCCACTTGTCCATGTATTCCTTGCGCTTGTCCGCGGCGTTCCGGATGTCGTACTTGACGAGCTTGATCTGATCGATCGGTTTGAGAGCGGCGAGCGGCTGCGCGTCTTTCCTGATGGGCCGGCGGCCGAGCTCCTGCACCGCCATCTTCTGCGTCGCCGCCGAAAGAGCCCAGTCGATGAACGCCTTCCCCGCCTCGGGATTCGGCGCGCCCTTGACGAGCGCCATGCCGTCGGCGATGACGGACGTGCCGTCCGACGGATAGACGATCGCGACCGGACCGCCGCCCTTGAGATAGAGATACGCGTTGTCCTCGAGCGTGACGCCGACGACGGCTTCGCCGTCGTTGACGAAGCGCGGCACCGCGCCGGAAGAGGCCGACACGTTCATGTTGTTGAACACTTCCTTGAACTTGTCCCAGCCCTGCTGCTTGTCGCCGTAGATCGTGAGGAACGTATTGAGCTGCATATAGGCCGATCCCGATTTCTCGGCATCGGCGAACGACACCAGGTTCTTGAACCGCGGCTGCGCGAGGTCCATCCACGTCTTCGGATACTCGTCGGGCTTGAGCTTCTTCGTGTTCACGACGAAGACGTTGAGGATGCCGGTATACGGAAGCCAGGGGCCGGTCGTCTTGAATTGGTCGGCGATCATCGCGGCTTCCTTCGGCGTGTACGCCTGCAGAAGGTCGGTGTTGGCCTCGAGCAGCTCGGCGCCGATGCTCCAGATGACGTCGGCCTTCGGATTCGCGGACTCCGCGCGCACGCGGTTGATGATGTCGCCGGAGCCCGCCTTCACGACGTCGGCCTTGATGCCCGTCGCCTTTTCGAACTCGGGAATCAGTTTTTCGACGATGTTCGCCGTGTGCGCGGTGTATATGCTGACGCGCTGCTGCGCGTCGGCAGGCAGGGAGAGCGACGCGCCGAAAGCGACGCTCAACGCGACGACGGACAATCGAGTCTTCAGCATGAGGTTCCTCCTCTGTTGCGGGCGGCCTGCGACGGGCTATCCTGCCTCTGTCGCCACGTTATAACATCCGCGGCGGGCATACAACCGCCGCTGTCCGCGCATGCGCATCGAAGCTTTCAGCGAAGGCAAGAACCTCGACGATCCGGATGCGAACGAGGACGCGCTGCTCGTCCTCCCGGGCCGCGGCTACGCGGTGATCGACGGCGTCACCGACATCACAGGCCGCGTCTACGACGGGATGCGCACCGGCAGGCTCGCGAGCCGGCTGGTCCAGCGTGCAGCCGCCGATTTCCTGACCGATCCTGCGGCGCGCGCCTGCCGCCCGGAATCGCTCGTCGAGCGCGTTTCGGCGGCCTTGCGCGAGGCCTATGCCGAGCTCGGCGTCCTCGAAGAGGTGCGCTTCGATCCGCATCTTCGCTTCGGGGCGACGCTCACGCTTGCCGCCGATCTCGGCTCCGCCTTCCGGTTCATCTTGATCGGCGACAGCGGGCTGCGGCTCAACGGGACGGAGCTTGTCATCGTCGACACGGGCCTCGATCTCGTGACCGCCGCGCTGCGACAGGAGGCCTACCGCTCGGTGGCGGAGGCAGGCGGCGATCTCGACGCGCAACGGCGCGTCAGCCGCATCTGCAGCTTCTATGGCGCGTCCAAGCTTCACTCCGAGATGCTGCCGCTGCTCGATCCCGCGAGGCTCGCCGAGCTTCGCGCACGCAGTCTTGCGCGCTGCCGCGCCCGGTTTCCGCAGATCCCGTCGGATGACCTCGAATGGCTGCTCGACCACGGCGTCAGCGGGCAGACACGATTTCAGAACAACACGGCAAGTCCGTTGAGCTACGCGGTCCTCGACGGGTTCGACGTCCCGATGCCGCTCGTGCAGGTCTTCGATCGCCCGCGCGGATCGATCTCGACGATCGAGCTCTTCACCGATGGCTACTTCAAGCCAGCCGCGGCGGCCGAGCTCAGTGCATGGGAGCGTTCGTTTGCCGAAGTCGAGCGCCTCGACCCCGAAAAGATCGGCGCTTTTCCGTCGGTGAAGGGGACCAGCGGACGCATCCGCACCGACGACCGCACCGTCGTGATCGTCGACCTCGAGATGAGGTAGCATGACGGCCCGCCCGCCATGGATTACGCCTTCATCCTCGATCCGCTGCCGGAGCTCAAGGCCTACAAGGACTCGAGCGTCGCGATGATGCGCTCGCTCGCGGCCCGCGGGCACGCGATCTACGCGCTGCAGCAGTCGGACATCTACTGGGGGCCGAACGGCGGCGCGGCAACCACGTGCGCGCGCGCCGTGCCGCTTGCGCTTGCGGCCGACGACCACGACTGGTACCGCGAAGGCGCGCCGGAAGAGCGCGCGCTCAAGGATTTCGCCGCGGTGATCATGCGCAAGGATCCGCCGTTCGACATGGAATACGTCTACACGACGTACCTGCTCGAAGCGGCCGAGCGCGAAGGCGCCCGCGTGTTCAACAAACCACGCGCGATCCGCGATCACAACGAGAAGTTCGCGATCTCGCAATTCAGCGGGTTCATCGCCCCGACGCTCGTCACGCGCGATGCCTCCAGGATCGACGCCTTCATCGACGAGCATCGCGACACGATCGTGAAGCCGCTCGACGGCATGGGCGGCACGTCGGTGTTCCGCGTCCGCGGCGACGACGCGAACCGCCACGTCATCGTCGAAACCGTCGGCCAGCACGGCGCGCGAACGGCGATGGTGCAGCGCTTCATCCCCGACATCAAGGACGGCGACAAGCGCGTGCTGCTGATCGCGGGCGAGGTCGTGCCGTTTGCGCTGGCGCGCATCCCCAAAGAGGGCGAGACGCGCGGCAACCTGGCCGCCGGCGGCCGTGGCGTTGCGCGCCCGCTCACCGCACGCGACCGCGAGATCGCCGCCGCTCTGGGACCGCCGCTGTGGGCCGAGGGGCTGCTCGTCGTCGGCCTCGACGTGATCGGCGACTACCTGACCGAGGTCAACGTGACGAGCCCGACCTGCTTCGTCGAGATTACGCAACAGTCGGGCTTCGACGTCGGCGCGATGTTCGCGGCGGCGCTCGAGCAGGCAACCGCTTCGGGCGGCTAAACGCGCGTGCTACCATGATTCCCGGCCATGGCGGCGTCGCCGGGCGCACCTTCCGCGTGCCGCGCGAGCTGCCGTCACCACCACGACACTTCCGATGATCGGCATCCTGATCATTGCGCACGACAGCCTGGGCGAAGGGCTCGCGCGCGCGGTCACGCATGTCCTCGGCAGCCGGCCCCCGCAGTTCGAGGTGCTGTCCGTCGCCGCGACCGACGACCCGGCCGCCCTCCTGCCCGCCGCGCGAGAGCTCGTGAGGCAGCTCGATACCGGCAGCGGCGTCGTGATCTTCTCCGACATCTACGGCGCGTCGCCGTCGAACCTCGCGGGCAAGCTCCTGAAAGCCGGCCGGGTCGAAGGCGTCGCGGGCGTCAACCTTCCCATGCTCGTCCGCGCGTTCACCTACCGGACGCGCGACATGGACACGCTGCTCAAGAGAGCGGTTTCCGGCGGCTGCGATGGCGTCCTGCACATGCAGGTGGATCCCGTGTATGCCGCAACGCGAAGTTGAGATCATCAACAAGCTGGGGCTTCATGCGCGCGCATCGGCCAAGCTCACGCAGCTCGCGGCGAAATACCAGAGCGACGTCGTGCTGTCGCGCAACAACCGCAAGGTGAACGCGAAGAGCATCATGGGCGTGATGATGCTGGCGGCGGGCAAGGGCACGAAGGTGACGCTCGAGACGAGCGGCCCGGACGAGGCCGAAGCGATGGAGGCGCTCGTCGCCCTGATCAACGACTGCTTCGGCGAGGGCCAGTAGCGCGGTGCCGAGCTTCGCGCTCCACGGTCTTGGCGTCTCGGGCGGGATCGCCATCGGGCGCGCGCAGCTCGTCTCGCACGCGACGCTCGAAGTCGCGCACTACACGATCCCGTCGAGCCGCGTCGAGAGCGAGATCGCCCGCCTCGAGCACGCGATCGACGAAGTGCGCGCCGAGCTCCACGATCTCCGCGGGATGATGATCGCCGGCGACGCGCCGGCGGAGTTCGGCGCGTTCCTCGACGTGCACGCGATGATTCTCGCCGACCCGACGCTGTCGGAGACGCCGAAGCGGCACATCGCCGAGCAGCGCTGCAATGCCGAGTGGGCGCTGACGGTGCAGATGAACGTCCTCGTCGAGCAGTTCGAGGACATCGAGGACGCCTACCTCCGCGAGCGCAAGGCCGACGTCGTGCAGGTGGTCGAGCGGATCCTGAAGCGGCTCCTCGGGAAGCCGGGCTCGCTCGCGCCGGGAGGCGCCGAGCAGAACACGATCCTCGTCGCGCACGACCTGTCGCCGGCGGACGTGATCCAGTTCAAGACGCACCGCTACGCCGGGTTCATCACGGACTTGGGCGGCGTCACGTCGCACACGGCGATCGTCGCGCGGAGCCTCGCGGTGCCCGCGGTGGCCGGCACGCACAACGGCCGCGCGCTGATCCGCGAGAACGAGCTCCTGATCCTGGACGGGACGAACCACGTCGTCATCGTCAATCCCGACAAGTCGGTGCTCGCCGAGTACCGGCTGAAGCAGACCGGGCTCGGGCTCGAGCGCGCGAAGCTGCGCCGCCTCAAGACGAAGCCGGCGATGACGATCGACGGGCACGCGATCGAACTGCAGGCCAACATCGAGCTCCCCGGAGACTTGAGCCAGGCGCTCGACAACGGCGCGACGGGCGTCGGATTGTTCCGCTCCGAGTTCCTGTTCCTGAACCGCGAAGGGCTGCCGTCCGAGGACGAGCAGTTCGAGGCGTACCGCACGGTCGCTGCCGGCATGGAAGGCAAGCCGGTGACGATCCGCACGTTCGACCTTGGCGCGGACAAGCAGAAGGAAGGCCTCGACGGCCTTTCGCGAGTCGCGCCGAATCCGGCGCTCGGCCTGCGCGCGGTGCGCTTCTGCCTCGCCGAGCCGCGCCTGTTTCTCACCCAGCTTCGGGCAATCCTGCGCGCGTCGCATTTCGGCCGGGTGAAGATCCTCGTGCCGATGCTCTCGTCGCCGAGCGAGATCGACCAGACGCTCGTGATGATCGCGCAGGCGAAGGAGACGCTGCGCGAGCGCGGCGTTCCGTTCGATCCCGCGATCGAGATCGGCGGCATGATCGAGATCCCCGCCGCCGTGCTCGCGATCTCCGCCTTCCTCGAGAAGCTCGATTTCCTGTCGATCGGCACCAACGACCTGATCCAGTACACGCTGGCGGTCGATCGATCCGACGACGCCGTCGCCCATCTCTACGACCCGCTGCACCCCGCGGTGCTGAAGCTCATCGGGATGGCGATCGCGGGCGCCGACAAGGCGAAGGTGCCGATCGCGGTCTGCGGGGAAATGGCGGGCGACCCGCAGCTGACGCGGCTGCTGCTGGGCTTGGGCCTGCGCAATCTGTCGATGCACCCGGCGCAGCTCCTCGAGATCAAGCAGCGCGTGCTGATGGCGGACGTCTCGGCCATCAGGCCGTATGTCGCGCGAATGCGCCGTATCAGCGATCCCTCGAAGCTTGCGCACCAGCTCGAGAGGCTCAACGAGTAGCGCGTCCGATGCAATGCGCGGGCCGCGGCTTTCGGTGGCTGCGGGCTCCGCGTCCCGCGGCGCCACTTACTGGCAGGTGGTTCCCGGCGGGCGGAACACCTGGCGCTCGATCTCCTTCGACTGCGTCACTGCGCTCATCGGGCCGCCGAGCGCCACCGTGTAGGTGAAGGTGGCGCGGTTGCCGTTGGCGAATGTGACCGTCGCCGTGCCGAGCTCGGTGCGCATGACTGCGCCGGGATTCCAGGGCGAAGCGCTGAACGGCGGCCCCGATGTCTTGATCAGCGTCCCCGCATACGTTGCCGGGCCGGTCCTGAAGAGCGTCGCCGACATCGGCAGCGCGTTGCCGCTCAGGTCGTAGGTGAACCAGGTGGCGAAGATGACGTCGCCTTGATGGGCGAAGTTGATGCCCCAGCCGGACTCCAGACCGCCCAATGCCCACCACATGTCCTGATAATTGGTCGCGGCGGCGAGCGGGAGCGGCCCATTCCACCTGCACGTCGGCGCGACGCCGAAGAGTTGCTTCGTGATCGCCTTGACCTGCGGGATGCCGTTGACGGTGTAGGAGAAGGTCCCGTTGTTGGCATCGGTGAAAGTCAACGTGGCCGAGCCGACGGGAACCGCCTGCACCTGATCGCGGTTGAACGGCATCGCATTGAACGGAGGCCCGGTCGTCCGGATCAGCGTTCCGGCGAAGGCGTTCGGCCCGGTCTGGAAGGCGGACATCGAAAAGTTCACTGCCTGCCCGTTCGCATCGTGGGTGAACCACGTCGCGAAGATCGCATCGCCCTGGTGCGCGAAGTTGATGCCCCATCCTGCTTCGGACTCCGCCGGTGCGGCGTACCACATCCCCTGGAAGTTCAGCACGCCCGTCGCGCCGCCGGCGCCCATCGGCACCGACGCCGATTGTCCGGCGAAATTGGCGGCCAGGTTCTGCATGCTCGCACCGTTGCGATCGATCGCGCTCGTGCCATCGGTCGGCAGCGACGAGAACGTCACCTGGTCGACGCCGGCGTAGTTGAGGGTCCCTCCATCGATCGGCACAAAGCCGTTCGGCATGACGTAGTCCGGAGCGACGATGCCGAGCGCCGCGAAGCCCTGCGACGCGACGAGCACGCGCTTGTGCGCGGTGGGGCTCAAGTTCGGGTAGCAGTAATAGCCCGCGCACGTTTCGCCGCCGCCGCCGGGAAGGTCATGGCCGAACGCGTAGTCGGTCGACACGCCGGCGTGAGTGACCGTCAGCGAGTGGCCGCTCCAGAGATTCTCGCCGTCGGCGCCGGCAGACTCGCGCAGCACGACGAACTGGAGGCTGCCGTCGGCGTTCGAGTAGATCTGCTCGATCCGGAAAAGGTGAAAAGAAGCGAACGACGTCGCGGCGGAAAGGAAGATCGCCGCCGCGGCGCAGAGCTTGAGCAGGGAGTTCATGCAGGACACCTCGCGCAGCTACGCTTCAGCTCCGCGAACACCGGTCATCGAGTCCGTATTCCTGTAGACTTGGCGCCGGCGCCGATTTGAGCCAGCTTGCGGGCGCCGGATCGTCCCGGTCGTTGCGGGCGGCCCGAACAAATACGGCTAAAGCGGAGTGGCAAGGGCTCTCCCGACACCAACCCGGTTAGCGGCAAGTTAGGCTGTGTCGTGCCGTACAGGAGTCCGATGCCGTCCTTTGCCGCCACCACGGGAGGCGCCGCCGCAGGCCAAGCGCAGGGTCGCTCCGTGGGCGCCGTCGTCGCTCAACGCGCGGAGTTCGATGCGCCGCTTCCGTTGGCTTGCGGGCGCTCGCTGCCGCAGTACGAGCTCGCCTACGAGACGTACGGCACGCTCGATGCCGGCCGCGCGAATGCCGTGCTCGTCTGCCATGCGCTCAACGCGTCGCATCACGTCGCCGGATACTATGCGAACGACCCCGACAATATCGGCTGGTGGGACAACATGGTCGGGCCGGGCAAGCCGCTCGATACCGATCGCTTCTTCGTCGTCGGCGTCAACAATCTCGGCAGCTGCTTCGGCTCGTCGGGCCCGCTGTCCCCCAATCCGGCGACGGGCTCGCCGTGGGGCGCGGATTTTCCGCTCGTCACCGTCGAAGACTGGGTCGATGCGCAGGCACGGCTCGCAGACCGGCTCGGCATCCGGCAATGGGCCGCGGTGATGGGCGGCAGCCTGGGCGGAATGCAGGCACTGGCCTGGGCGACTCGCTATCCCGACCGGATCCGCCACGCGCTCGTGATCGCGGCGGCGCCGAATCTTTCGGCGCAGAACATCGCGTTCAACGAAGTGGCGCGCCAGGCGATCAGGAGCGATCCCGATTTTCACGAGGGGCACTTCGAGGCGTCCGGCACGAAGCCGAGGCGCGGCCTCGTCGTCGCGCGGATGATCGGCCACATCACGTACCTGTCCGACGAGCAGATGGAGGAGAAGTTCGGCCGCGCGCTGCGCGGAGGCCTCAAGTTCTCGTTCGAGCCCGAGTTCCAGATCGAATCCTATCTGCGCCACCAGGGTCAGAAGTTCGCCGAGTACTACGACGCGAACACGTACCTTCGCATCACCAAGGCGCTCGACTATTTCGATCCCGCGATCGCGACCGGCGGCGACCTCGCGAAGGCGCTCTCACCCGCCGCCTGCCGCTTTCTCGTCGTCTCGTTCACGACCGACTGGCGGTTTGCGCCAGCGCGCTCGCGCGAGATCGTGAAAGCGCTCGTCGACAACAAGCGCGAGGTTTCGTACGCGGAGATCGAGGCGGCGCACGGACACGACGCGTTCCTGCTCGACGATCCGCAATACATGGCGATCGTGCGAGCGTACTACGAGCGCATCGCGGCGGAGCTCGGTGGCGCCGCCTTCCCTCCGACCTCGGCGAACGAAGCGAAGGCGCGCGGACCGGAATCGGTGCCCGCGCCTTATGTGCCTTCCGCTGCCGCCGCGGCCGGACGGGCCGACTTCGCCACCATCGCGCCCTGGGTCGCGCGGGGCTCGCAAGTGCTCGACCTCGGTTGCGGCGACGGCAGCCTCCTCGCCTATCTCGCGCGCGAGCGCGGCTCGAAAGGATACGGCATCGAGATCGACGACGCCGGCGTGCTCGCGTGCATCGCGAGCGGCGTCAACGTGCTGCAAAGCGACCTCGACACGGGACTCGCCGGATTCGACGACGGGTCGTTCGACTGCGTGATTCTGTCGCAGACGCTGCAGGCAATGCACCGCATCGAGGGCATCGTCGCGGAAATGCTGCGCGTCGGCCGCGAGGCGATCGTGACGTTCCCCAACTTCGGCCACTGGTCTCATCGATGGCAGATCGTCCGCGGCCGGATGCCGGTGTCGACGTCGCTGCCGTACCAGTGGTACGACACGCCGAACATTCACCTCTGCACCGTCGCCGACTTCGACGCGTTCCTGCGGGAACGGCATCTCGACGTGATGAACCGCGTCGTGCTTGCAGGCGGCCGCGCCGTCACCGTCCTGCCGAACCTGACGGGCGAGCTCGCGATCTACCGCTTCCGTCGCGCATGAATCATCCGCCGGACTCGGCGCGGCCCGGTGAGCCGGATTCGGCACGGCCCAATCCGCCGGACTCGGCACGACCCATTCAGCCGGACGCGGCGCCGCCGACGCCGACCTGGTACGAGGCCCTCCTCAACCGGCGGATGCTGATCTGCGTGTTCACCGGATTCTCGTCGGGCCTTCCGCTCTACCTTCTCATCAATCTGCTCCCGGCGTGGCTGCGATCGGAGCACGTGGACCTGAAGTCGATCGGCCTTTTCGCGCTGATCCAGCTGCCTTACACGTGGAAGTTCGTCTGGTCGCCGCTCATGGACCGCTACGCGTTTCCGGCGCTCGGCCGCCGGCGGGGCTGGATGCTCGTCACGCAGGTGCTGCTCATCGCGTCGATTCCGGCTTTCGGCGAGCTCCATCCCGCGCAGGACCTCTGGGCGATCGCGTACCTGGCTGCGGCGGTCGCGTTCTTCAGCGCGAGCCAGGACATCGTGCTCGACGCCTATCGCCGCGAAATCCTGCCGGACATCGAGCTCGGTCTCGGCAACGCCATTCACGTCAATGCGTACCGGGTGTCGAGCCTCGTTCCCGGCGCGCTGGCGCTGATCCTGGCCGACCATCTGCCGTGGCCGAGCGTCTATTGGATCACCGCGGCGTTCATGCTGCCGGGCATCGCGATGACGCTTGCCGTGAAAGAGCCCGCGCTGCGGCGCCGGGGCCCGCGGACGCTCGCCGAGGCGGTGATCGAGCCGTTCCGCGAATTCATCCGGCGCGATGGCTGGCGGCAGGCGCTGCTCGTCGTCTCGTTCATCTTCCTCTACAAGCTGGGCGACAGCATGGCGACGGCGCTCGCGACGCCGTTCTACCTCGACATGGGCTTCAGCAAATCGGACATCGGCCTCATCGCGAAGAACGCGGGACTCTGGGCGAGCGTCATCGGAGGAATGCTGGGCGGGCTCTGGATGGTCCGGCTCGGCATCAACCGCGGGCTCTGGCTCTTCGGTGTCGTGCAGCTCGTGTCGATCCTGGGCTTCGCATGGCTTGCGTACGAGAATCGGCCGGACAAGGTGCTGCTCGCCGCGGTGATCGCGTTCGAAGCGCTGGGCGTCGGTCTTGGCACGGCGGCGTTCGTCGCCTACATCGCTCGGGCGACGGATCCTCGTTATACGGCAACGCAGTTCGCGCTGTTCACGAGCCTCGCAGCGGTGCCGCGGACCATCGTCAACGCCTCCACCGGCTGGGTGGTCGAGCAGACGGGCTGGTACACGTTCTTCCTGCTTTGCACGGTGCTCGCGCTCCCCGGAATGGCGCTGCTTCTTCGCGTCGCACCGTGGAACGAGCGGACTGCCGCCGACCGCGCGGCGTAGGCGTCATGCCGGAACGTCGCGCGCCGCCGAGGGCCGCCGTTTACGAGCCAATTTTCTCCAGCGCTTCCGATATTTCGAGCCACTCCGCTTCGAGGCGTGCGAGACGCCACGAAAGGTCGCCCTGCTGCGCGATGCGCTCCTTGAGCGTGTCCTTTTCAGCGGTCGCGTAGGCGGCGGGCGATGCGAGCCACTCTTCGACCGCCTTGTGCTCGGCGGAAAGCTCGGCCATCTGCCGCTCCACTTTCGCGAGCTTGTCGGCGAGCGGCTTCTTTTGCGCATAGCTCTTCTGCCGCGCTTCCGCTTCGGCGCGCTTGCGTGTCTTGCGATCGTTCCCGCCGCCCGCTTCGTTTGGATCCCGGGCGCCATCCCGGCTGCCGTCGCCGCTTCGGCGGCTGCGCTCGAGCACCCAATCGCGATAGTCGTCGAGATCGCCGTCGAACGGCGCGACGCGGCCGTCGGCAACGAGCCACAACGCGTCGGTCGTCGCGCGCAGGAGGTGGCGGTCGTGGGCGACGACCACGAGCGCGCCGCCGTAGTCCTGCAACGCTTCCGCGAGCGCTTCGCGCATTTCGATGTCGAGGTGATTGGTCGGCTCGTCCAGCAGCAGGAGGTTCGGCCGCTGCCGCACGAGCAAGGCGAGCGTGAGCCTCGCCTTCTCGCCGCCCGACAGGCGCGCCACCGGATGCGTCGCCATCTCGCCGCGGAAATCGAAGCCGCCCAGGAAATCACGCAAGTCCTGCTCGCGCGCAACGGGATCGATCTTCGCGAGATGCCACAGCGGCGTTTCGTCCGCGCGAAGCTGCTCAACCTGGTGTTGGGCGAAGTAGCCGAGCGAGAGGGTCTGCGCGACGTGGCGCGCGCCCGATCGCGGCGGCAGCGCTCCCGCGATCGCTTTCAGGAGCGTCGACTTGCCGGCGCCGTTCGGTCCGAGCAACCCGATGCGATCACCGTTGAGAATGCCCCAGTCGAGCCGATCGAGCACGGGCGGCCGGCCGGGATAGCCGAGCGTCGCCTGCTCGAGCTGCACGAGGCGCTGCGTGGCCGTCGTGACCGGCGGGAACGAGAACTCGAACGGGCTGTCGGCGTGCGCGGCGGCGATCCGTTCCATCCGCTCGAGCGCCTTGATGCGGCTCTGCGCCTGCTTCGCCTTCGTCGCCTTCGCGCGGAAGCGGTCGACGAACGCCTGCAAATGCGCGATCTGGCGCTGTTGCTTCGCATACATCGCCTGCTGCAGCGCGAGGTGCTGCGCCCGCTCGCGCTCGAACTGCGAATAGTTGCCGGTGTAGCTCTTGAGCTTGCGCGCGTCGAAGTGGACGATGCCGTCAACGACGCCGTCCAGAAAATCGCGGTCGTGCGTGACGAGAAGGAGCGTTCCCGGATAGCGGCCAAGCCAATCCTCGAGCCATAGCACGGCATCGAGATCGAGGTGGTTGGTCGGCTCGTCGAGAAGCAGGAGGTCCGATCGGCACATCAGCGCCTGCGCGAGATTGAGCCGCACGCGCCAGCCGCCCGAGAACTCCGCGACGTGGCGCTCCTGGCTCGACCCGCCGAAGCCAAGGCCCGACAGCAGCGTCGCCGCGCGGGCGCGCGCCGCATAGCCGCCGACTTCGTCGAAGCGGTGGTGAAGAAGCGCGAGGGTTTCGCCGTGGCGATGCGGATCGCCGGCCGCGTCGGCGCTCGCGGCGGCGAGCGCGCGCTCGATCTCGCGGAGCTCGCGGTCGCCGTCCATCACGAATTCGATCGCAGGGGCGGCGACCGAGGGCGTCTCCTGGGCGACGTGCGCGATCGTCCACGACGACGGAAGCTCGACGCTGCCGGCGTCCTGGTGCGCGTCGCCGAGGATCAGCGCGAAAAGACTCGACTTCCCGCAGCCGTTCGGTCCGACGAGGCCGACTTTGTGGCTCGCGTGAACGGTCAGGTTCGCGCCTTCCAGCAGCCGCTTCGTCCCGCGCGCGAGGGTGAGGTCGGTGAGCCGCAGCATGGAAGAATCGACGAGGCCTCAGCAAAGCTCGCAGTCGTAGTCGATGACGAGCGGCGCGTGGTCGGAAAAGCGTCGGTTGGTGTAGATCGACGCGGCGCGCGCCTTCGCCGCGATGCCCGGCGTCGCGATCTGGTAGTCGATTCGCCAGCCGACGTTGTTGGCCCACGCGTTGCCGCGGTTCGACCACCACGTGTAACGCTCGGGGCGGGGGTCGATCTTGCGGAACACGTCGACGAACCCCAGCTCGTCGAACACGCGCGTCAGCCATTCGCGCTCTTCCGGGAGGAACCCGGGGCGATTGCGGTTCGCGCGCCAGTTGGTGAGGTCGATCTCGCGATGTGCGATGTTCCAATCGCCGCACAGCACGATTTCACGCCCCCGCTTGCGAAGATCGCCGAGGTGCGGAAGGAAGCTTTCGAGGAAGCGGAACTTCGATGCCTGCCGGTGCGCGCCCGCCGAGCCGGACGGAAGGTAGACGCTGATGACCGAGAGCTCCTTGAAGTGCGCTTCGAGGTAGCGTCCCTCGGCGTCGAATTCCCGGCAGCCGAATCCGGCCACGACCCTCGGCTCCCGCTTCGCGTAGATGCCGACGCCTGAGTAGCCCTTGCGCTCGGCGGGCACGAACGCCGCATGCGATTTGCGCGGCGCCTTGAGCGAGCGCGGAACCTCGTCGTGGCCGGCCCTGATCTCCTGCAGGCACACGATGTCCCATGGCTCGGCGCGGGCGAGCCAGCGCGCGAAGCCGCGCCGCTCCGACGACCGGATGCCGTTGACGTTGAGGGTGATGATGCGCACGAGAATCGGAGCGAAGATTCGCTCCGTCACGCGTTTCGAAGCAGGCGAGTTTACACGCGCGCCCGTCCTGCGCGCGCTCGCCGTTTGCGCGAGGGCGACAGTGGGCCGGGATGCATGCATCGGCAGCGTATAATCGGCGCCGAGCGCGGCGACCCGATCCGACATTGAGCGATTTCCGCCAGGATTTCCTTGCCTTCTCGCTGGCACGTGATGTGCTGCGATTCGGTGAGTTCGTGACTAAGGCGGGGCGGCTCACACCGTATTTCTTCAACGCAGGATTGTTCAACGACGGCGAAAGCCTCCGCCGGCTCGGACGGTTCTATGCCGAGGCGGCGCTGGCATCCGGCTTGAAGTTCGACCAGCTTTTCGGTCCGGCGTACAAGGGAATCACCCTTGCGGCCGCGACCTCCATTGCACTTGCCGAAATGGGGCACAATTTGCCGTACAGCTTCAACCGCAAGGAGGCGAAGGATCATGGCGAAGGCGGCACGGTCATCGGCGCGCCGCTTGCCGGGCGCGTGCTGATCGTCGACGACGTCATTTCGGCGGGAACGTCGGTACGCGAGTCGGTGGACCTCATTCGTGCGCATGGCGCAACGACGGCAGGGGTGCTGATCGCTCTCGACCGCATGGAGCGCGGAACGGGCGAGAAGTCCGGAGTGCAGGAAGTTCGCGATACCTATGGAATCCCGGTCGTCGCGATCGCAACGCTCGACGATCTTTTGCAGTTCATCAGCGGCCGCCCGGCGCTGACCGCGGCCGGGCCAGCGGTGAAGGCGTATCGGGAACGCTATGGCGTTCATTAGGAACACGGCGAGTGGTTCGGCGTCGAATCGGGAGAGCACGAGGGCTTTGGTCATGAGGCGGGAAATGGCGGCGGAACGGACGTTGACGCGGGACGTGAAAGCGGAGCTCATGCGGCTCGCGGCGGCATCGGCGATGGTGATCGCCGCCGGCGCCGTCATCCTGTCCGCCGTCGGCTCCGCGCGCGCCGCGACGTACAAGTGGGTCGACGAAAAGGGTGTTGTGCACTACACCGACAAGCTGCCGCCGGAAGCCGTCGACAAGGCGTCGACCGAGCTCAGCAAGCAGGGCGTCCCGGTCAACAAGACCGACAAGGCGCTGACGCCCGAGCAGCGCAGGGCGAAGGAACTGGAAGCCGAGAAGGCGAAGGAGGCCGCTAGGGCGCAGGAAGAAATCGCCCGGCGGGACCGCGCGCTCGTTGCGTCGTACACGAGCGAAGCGGAGATCGATCTCGCGCTCAACCGCTCGTTGCAGACGATCAACAACGTAATCCTGTCCTCGCAGGCCTTCAGCGAGCAGCTCAACAAGCGCAAGGCGGACGTCGAGACAAAGAAAGCGGAGTCGCAGGGCAAGGCGGTGGTCGCCGTGCTCGACCGCGAGCTCGAGAGCATCGACGCCGAGCTCGCACGTCAGGCCGACCTCGTCGCGCAGAAGAACAAGGAAGCTGCGGCGATCACGGCGAAATACGACGCCGACAAGCAGCGCTGGCGCGAATTGAGCGCGAGCAAGGAAAAAACGGCGGCGAACGACAAGCCGGCTTCCGCGACCAAAGCGCCGGCCACCGGGGCTGCCCCGGTGGTGCCGACCGCCACGACAAAGAAGTAGCCGACGCTCGCAAGAAGCGACGTAGTCGACCCGGCGTCTTCGGGGCCTGCGATAATTGCGGCCCCCATTCAGGCGTGAAGCACTCCGATGGCTCAATACGTATACACGATGAACCGCGTGGGCAAGGTCGTCCCGCCCAAGCGCGTGATTCTGAAGGACATCTCGCTGTCGTTTTTTCCCGGCGCCAAGATCGGCGTGCTCGGCCTCAACGGCTCCGGCAAGTCGAGCCTCTTGCGCATCATGGCGGGCGAGGACAAGGAATTCGACGGCGAAGCGGTGCCGATGCCGAACATGCGCATCGGCTACCTGCCGCAGGAGCCGCTGCTCGATCCGTCGAAGACCGTGCGCGAGTCGGTCGAGGAGGGGCTCTCGGAAATTCTCGACGCGAAGGCGAAGCTCGACGAGATTTACGCGGCGTACGCCGAGCCGGACGCGGACTTCGACAAGCTCGCGGCGGAGCAGGCGAAGTACGAAGCGATCATCTCCACCGCCGGCGCAGACACCGAAGTTCAGATGGAGATCGCGGCGGATGCGCTGCGGCTGCCGCCGTGGGACGCGAAGGTCGGCAACCTGTCCGGCGGCGAGAAGCGCCGCGTGGCGCTGTGCCGGCTGCTGCTCTCGAAGCCCGATATGCTGCTGCTGGACGAGCCGACCAACCATCTCGACGCCGAGAGCGTCGAATGGCTCGAGCAATTCCTGCAGCGCTTCCCCGGCACGGTGATCGCCGTCACGCACGACCGCTACTTCCTGGACAACGCGGCCGAGTGGATTCTCGAGCTCGATCGCGGCTACGGCATTCCCTGGAAGGGGAACTACAGCTCGTGGCTCGAGCAGAAGGAAGCGCGGCTCAAGATCGAAGCGAAGCAGGAGGCGGCGCGCATCAAGGCGATGCAGACGGAGCTCGAGTGGGTGCGGCAGAACGCGAAGGGCCGGCAGGCGAAGGGCAAGGCGCGCATCGCGCGCTTCGAGGAGCTTGCGTCCTACGAGCACCAGAAGCGCAACGAGACGCAGGAGATCTTCATTCCGGTGGCCGAGCGGCTCGGCGACTCGGTGATCGAATTCAAGAACGTGAGCAAGGGCTACGGCGATCGCCTGTTGATCGACGACCTGTCGTTCAAGATTCCCCCCGGCGCGATCGTGGGCATCATCGGCCCGAACGGCGCCGGCAAGACGACGCTGTTCCGAATGATCACGGGCAAGGAGAAGCCGGACAAAGGCGAGATCGTCGTCGGGCCGACCGCGAGGCTCGCCGTCGTCGATCAAACGCGCGAATCGCTGCCGAACGACAAGACGGCGTGGGAAGCGATCTCGGGCGGCCAGGACATCCTCACGGTCGGCCGCTTCGAAATGCCTTCACGCGCCTATCTCGGCCGCTTCAACTTCAAGGGCCCGGACCAGCAGAAGATCGTCGGCACCCTGTCCGGCGGCGAGCGCGGACGGCTGCATCTCGCGGCGACGCTGCTCGAGGGCGGCAACGTGCTGCTGCTCGACGAGCCGTCGAACGATCTCGACGTCGAGACGCTGCGCGCGCTCGAGGATGCGCTCGGCGAGTTCGCGGGCTCCGTGCTCGTGATTTCGCACGACCGCTGGTTCCTCGACCGGATCGCGACCCACATTCTTGCCGCCGAGGGCGACTCGCAGTGGTCATTCTTCGAAGGCAACTACCAGGAATACGAGGCGGACAAGCGCAAGCGCCTCGGCGAAGCCGGCGCGCAGCCGCACCGGATCCGCTACAAAGCGCTGATGCATTAGCCGTCGCGTTCCAGGGCGCCGCACGCTCACGCCGTCGGAGAAGGCCATGCCCTGTGCCGTTCCCTCGCGTCGTGTGCCGGCGCCCGACTATCCCGCGCTTTTGCCCGATATCAGCATCCGCGATCCGTTGGACGGGAAAGGAGCGCTTCGAACGCTGACCTAGCGATGCACAGGCGTCCGATTGCTGCAGACAGGCCTACTCGCCGAGCTTCTTCTTCAATTCGGCGTTGACCTTCGCCGGGTCAGCCTTTCCTTTTGTTGCGGCCATCGCCTTGCCGACGAGCGACTGAAACGCTTTCTGCTTGCCTGCGCGGAATTCGGCGACGATCGCGGCGTTGGCGGCCAGGACGCCGTCGACGACAGCCTCGATCGCGCCCGCATCCGAAATCTGCTGCAGCCCCTTCGCCGCGATGATCGCGTCGGCATCGCCGCCGTTTTCGCCCGCCCACATCGCGTCGAACACGTCCTTGCCCATCTTGCCGGAGATCGTGCCGTCGGCGACGCGCCGCAGCAGCGCGGCGAGTCCGCCGGCATGGACCGGCGCTGCAGCGATCGTTCGGCCGTCGCGGTTGAGCGCCGCCGCGAGCTCGCCCAGCATCCAGTTCGCCACGAGCTTGCCGCTCTTCTGCGGATCCCCGCCGAGCGATTCCACCGCCGCCTCGAAGTAGCCGGCCGTCTCGCGGTCGGCCGTCAGCGCGGATGCATCGTGCGGCGACAATGCGTACGCGGCGACGAGTCGCGCCTTCATCGCCTGCGGCAGCTCGGGCAGGTATTTCTTCACGCGCTCGATCCATGCGTCGTCGATCGCAAGCGGCGGCAGGTCCGGATCCGGAAAGTAGCGGTAATCCTGCGCATCCTCCTTGCCGCGCATCGAGCGCGTCTCGCCGCGGTCGGCATCGTAGAGCCGGGTTTCCTGGACGACGGTCCCGCCTTCCTCGATCAGCTCGATCTGGCGGCGCACTTCGAACTCGATCGCGTGCTGCATGAAGCGGAAGCTGTTCAGGTTCTTGATCTCGCACCGGGTGCCGAGCTTCGCGTCACCATGCCGTCTGACCGACACGTTGGCGTCGCAGCGGAAGCTCCCCTCCTGCATGTTCCCGTCGCAGATGCCGATCCAGCGGACAAGCGCGTGAAGTGTCCGCGCATACGTTACCGCGTCGGCGGCGCTGCGCAAGTCGGGCTCGGAAACGATCTCGAGGAGCGGCGTTCCGGCCCGGTTGAGATCGATGCCGCTCATGCCGTGATAGTCCTCGTGGAGGCTCTTGCCGGCGTCTTCCTCGAGATGGGCGCGCGTGAGCCGCACCACCTTCTCGCCTTCCGGAGTGGCTATCGGAAGCGCGCCGCCCGACACCACCGGCACTTCGTATTGCGAGATCTGGTAGCCCTTCGGGAGGTCGGGGTAGAAGTAGTTCTTGCGCGCGAACACGCTGCGGCGGCTGATCGTGCCGCCTACGGCGAGGCCGAACCGGATCGCGCGCTCGACGGCGCCGCGATTCAAGACGGGAAGCACACCCGGCAATGCGATGTCGACGGCGCACGCCTGCGTGTTCGGCGCCGCGCCGAACGCCGTGGAGGCGCCGGAAAAGATCTTCGACGCCGTCGAAAGCTGGGCGTGCGTTTCGAGCCCGATGACGACTTCCCAGCTCATGCGCGCTCCGGTGCGGATCCACGAGCGCCGGCGGGCCGTCCCAAGGCGCTCATTGCGCCCCCTCGGGGGGCAGCGAGCCTGCACTTTCCGCGAGCGTGGGGGCTCTCATGAGCGCCGCCGGGCCGTCCCAAGGCGCTCATTGCGCCCCCTCGGGGGCAGCGAGCCTGCACTTTCCGCGAGCGTGGGGGCTCTCATGAGCGCCGGCGGGCCGTCCCAAGGCGCTCATTGCGCCCCCTCGGGGGGCAGCGAGCCTGCACTTTCCGCGAGCGTGGGGGCTCTCATGAGCGCCGCCGGGCCGTCCCAAGGCGCTCATTGCGCCCCCTCGGGGGGCAGCGAGCCTGCACTTTCCGCGAGCGTGGGGGCTCTCATGAGCGCCGCCGGGCCGTCCCAAGGCGCTCATTGCGCCCCCTCGGGGGCAGCGAGCCTGCACTTTCCGCGAGCGTGGGGGCTCTCTTATGCCAGTCGGTCGCCTGCTGGAATCGGTGCGCGATATCGAGGAGCGTCGCTTCCGTAAAGGCCGCCCCCTGGAGTTGCAATCCGATCGGCAGGCCGTTCCGGTCGAACCCGCAGGGAATCGACAGCGCCGGCGCGCCGGTCAGGTTGGCGGCGATCGTGAAGATGTCGTTCAAGTACATCTGCACCGGATCGTCGCTTTTCGCGCCGATCTTGAACGCGGCGGTCGGGGCCGTCGGCCCCGCGATCGCATCGCACTTTTCGTACGCCGCGCGGAAGTCGTCGGCGATCAGCCGGCGCACCTGCTGCGCCTTGAGATAGTAGGCGTCGTAATACCCGTGCGACAGCACATACGTGCCGACGAGGATCCGTCGCTTGACCTCGGCGCCGAAGCCCTCGGCGCGCGTCTTCGCGTACATGTCGGCGAGGTCCGAGAACGCTTCGGCGCGGTGACCGTAGCGGACGCCGTCGAAGCGCGAAAGGTTCGACGACGCTTCGGCCGGCGCAATGACGTAGTACACGGGGATCGCGAGCTTGACGTTGGGCAGCGCGAGATCGACCGTCTCGGCGCCGAGGGTGCGCAGGACCGTCAGTGCGTCGCCAATCGCTCGGGCCACGTCGGCAGCGATTCCGGCGCCGAAGTATTCGGCCGGCAAACCGATGCGCATCCCGGCGAGCGGCTTTCCGCCGCGCTCTTCCCGGATGCGGGCCAAGTAGTCCTCGACCGGCCGATCGAGCGACGTCGAGTCGCGCGGATCGTGACCCGCCATCGCGTTGAGCAGCAGCGCAAGGTCTTCCGCCGTTCGCGCGAACGGACCCGCCTGATCGAGGCTCGACGCGAAAGCGACGAGCCCATACCGCGAGCAGATGCCGTAGGTCGGCTTCAATCCGCAGACGCCGGACATCGCTGCCGGCTGCCGTATCGACCCGCCGGTGTCGGTGCCGGTGCCGCCGGCGACGAGCCGCGCCGCGACCGCCGCGGCCGAGCCGCCGGAGCTTCCGCCGGGAACGTAGTCGAGATGCCACGGATTGCGTACGGGGCCGAAATACGACGTCTCGCTCGACGAGCCCATCGCGAATTCGTCCATGTTCGTCTTGCCGAGCAGCACGCTTCCCGCACGAGCGAGCCGATCGACGACCTCCGCATCGAACGGGGACGTGTAGCTGGCGAGCATCCGCGAACCGCAGGTCGTGCGCATGCCGGCGGTGACGAGGATGTCCTTGTGCGCGATGGGAATGCCGGTGAGCGGCCCCGCATTCCCTTTGCCGATCGCGGCGTCGGCCGCGCGCGCGTCGCGGAATGCCCGATCGTCGTCCACGGTGATGAAGGCGTTGAGCCGGGAATCGAGCGCGCGGATGCGGTCGAGGTGCGTCTTCGTCAACTCGACGCTCGAGAACCGCTTCGCCCGGAGCGACGCGGAGAGCTCGGCGATCGATGCGTCCACCGATCCCACTATTCGATCACCTTCGGCACGAGATAGAGCCCGTCGTCCGCCGCGGGCGCGAGCGCCTGATAGCGGTCGGACAAGTCCACTTCGGAAACGACGTCCTCGCGCAGCGGCAGCGTCGCGTCCTGCGCGTGCGCCATCGGGTCGACGCCCGTCGTGTCGATGGCGGTCAGCTCGTCGATCAGGCCGAAGATCGACACGAGCTTCGCGCGCACTTCTTCGGCGTGCGCCGCGTCGATGTCAAGGCGCGCGAGATGCGCGATCCGGTAGACGTCCGAAAGCGAGAGAGTCATGGCGAAGGGTCTGCGAAGATCAGGAAGTGTCGAGCGCGGCGGGGCAGCAGCGAAGCGAATCCCCGACGAAAAACCCCCGAGGCAAATCCTCGGCGAACGGGCCGTTGGAAGCGGATCGGCGGCGCGCCCAAAAACGCCGGATTTCCGCACAAAATCAGTGCGGGAGCGCTGCACAATAGGTTATCATAATGTCATATTTTCGAGCAGACATCGGGCTCGTCGACCCGGCAGCGCTGGTGCTCCGCGCTTGCCAAACAAAGGCAGGCTTCAAGGTTTTCATGTTCGAATCCTTCAAGGGCTACTTTTCCAGCGATCTGGCGATCGATCTCGGCACGGCGAACACCCTCATCTACGTCCGCGGCAAAGGCATCGTCCTCAACGAGCCATCCGTGGTTGCGATTCGGCAGGAAGGCGGTCCGAACGGCAAGCGTGTGATCCAGGAAGTCGGCATCGCCGCGAAGCAGATGCTCGGTCGCACGCCGGGAAACATCACCGCGATCCGCCCGATGAAGGACGGCGTCATCGCCGACTTCACCGTCACCGAGCAGATGCTGAAGCAGTTCATCAAGAAGGTGCTCGAGTCGCGTCTCTTCTCGCCTTCGCCGCGCATCATCATCTGCGTGCCGTGCGGCTCGACGCAGGTCGAGCGTCGCGCGATTCGCGAGTCCGCGCTCGGCGCCGGCGCGTCGAAGGTCTATCTGATCGAAGAGCCGATGGCGGCGGCGATCGGCGCCGATCTCCCGATCTCCGATGCGACGGGATCGATGGTCGTCGACATCGGCGGCGGCACGACGGAAGTGGGTGTGATCTCGCTCGGCGGCATGGTCTATTCGGGCAGCGTGCGCGTCGGCGGCGACAAGTTCGACGAAGCCGTCGTCAACTACATTCGCCGCAACTACGGAATGCTGATCGGCGAGCCGACGGCGGAGCTCATCAAGAAGACGATCGGCTCCGGATTCCCGGGCTCCGAGGTCAAGGAGATGGAAGTGAAGGGCCGCAATCTCGCCGAAGGGATTCCGCGCAGCTTCACCGTTTCGTCGAACGAGATTCTCGAGGCGCTGACCGATCCGTTGAACAGCATCGTCTCGGCGGTGAAAAGCGCGCTCGAGCGCACGCCGCCGGAGCTGGGCGCGGACATTGCCGAGCGCGGCATGGTGCTGACCGGCGGCGGCGCGCTCTTGCGCGACGTCGATCGGCTGCTGATGGAAGAGACCGGGCTTCCGGTGATCGTCGCCGACGATCCGCTGACGTGCGTCGTGCGCGGCTGCGGCAAGGCGCTCGAGAACATGGACAAGCTCCAAACGATCTTCACGTCCGACTGAAGGGACGAGCGAGGGATGCCCGCCCTTCCCTCGGGGATACCGTCTCTGCCTTAGGGAATGCCCTACCTCCCTGTCGAGCCACCCCCGTTCTTCCGCCGCGGCCCGTCTCCGCTCGCGCGGCTTGCATTCTTCGGCTGCATCTCGATCGCGCTGCTCTTCGTCGACACGCGCTACCACTATCTCGAAGGACTGCGCCGCGTCACGGCGATCGTCCTTTATCCGCTGCAGCGCGCGGTGCAGATGCCGGGCGAAGCGCTCGGGTGGGTCGGCAGCTATTTCGTCTCGCTGCGGGAGCTTTCGGAGGACAACGCGACGTTGAAGCGGCGGTCGGTCGAGCACGCGGCGGCGGAGCAGGCGTTCGCGGCGATGCAGGAGGAGAACGCCCGCTTGCGCGGGTTGCTCGAGATGCGCGCGCGATTCGCCACCGGCGCGAAGGCCGTCGAGGTGCTTTACACCGGCCGTGATCCATTTGCGCAAAAGCTTTTCGTCGACAAGGGGGCCGATGCTGAGATCCAGGCGGGCGAAGCCGTGATCGACGCCGAAGGCGTCGTCGGGCAGGTGACGCGCGTGTATCCGTACATGGCGGAGGTGACGCTCGTCACCGACAAGGATCACGCGGTGCCCGTCCAGGTCCAGCGAAGCGGCGTGCGCTCCGTGCTGTACGGCTCGGGCGCGGGGCGTTCGCCGGAGCTTCGCTTCATGGCGCCTTCCGCCGACATCCAGGTCGGCGACCTGCTCGTCACCTCCGGGCTCGACGGAACCTACCCGCCCGGCCTGGCGGTCGCGAAAGTGGCGACGCTCGAGCGCGACACCGGGCAGATCTTCGCGCGGATCGCGTGCACGCCGATCGCCGGCGTCGATCGCAGCGAGCATCTGCTCGTCGTCGGCAGGCAGACGGCGACGATGCCGCGGCCGGAGGAACCGGCGCGCGAGGATCCGGCGAAGAAAATGGGCAAGGGCAAGCGCCGCGGCGGAGCCAATCCGTGATGGTCCTTCCGAACATCGGCTCGCTGTCGACGGCTTCGCCGGATGAGATCCTGCGGCCGGTCAATCCCTGGTTCATCGTGGCGACGCTGATCTTCGCGCTGGCGGTCAACCTGATGCCGCTCTCCGGCGTGGCGCTCGCGCTGCGTCCCGATTTCATTGCGCTCGTACTGCTGTACTGGTGCATCCAGGAGCCGCGCTATGTCGGCGTGGGCGTCGCGTGGACGATCGGCCTCATGATGGACGTCGGCGACGCGACGATCTTCGGCCAGCATGCGCTTGCCTACGCGTTTCTCGCGTACGCAGCCGAATACTTCCGCCGCCGGGTGCTTCGCTTCCCGCTGTGGCAGCAGGCCGCGCAGGTCGCCGTGCTGCTCGCGCTGTGCGCGGCCCTCGTGCTGCTCGTCCGCGTCGTCGGGGGCGCGCCGCTGCCGCGCTGGACCTACTTCGTGCCGCCGCTCGTCGGCGCGTTGCTGTGGCCCGTGATCACGGTCCTGCTGCAATGGCCGCAACGACCGCAGCACTCGGGGACGGAATTGTGAAGCCGCCCGGCGACGCCCGCTAGCTCCAGGCACGCAACGACATGGCCCGCTTTCTCTTCACCCGACGCGGCGACGGCAGCGCGCTCGGCTCGCGCGAGCTCAAGAATCCGGGGCGCGAGGCGTATCTCTTCAAGCGCCGCCTGACGATCGCAGCCGGCCTCGTGACGATCGCCCTCTTCGGATTGTTCGGGCGCTTCTTCTATCTGCAGGTCGTTCAGCACCAGCACTACCAGACGCTCGCCGAGACGAACCGGATCGCGATCGTCCCCATCGTTCCGAACCGCGGCGTGATCCGCGACCGCAACGGGATCGTGCTCGCGCAGAGCTATTCGGCGTACACGCTCGAGATCCAGCCCGCTCGCGTCAAGGATCTCGACCAGACGATCGACGCGCTCTCCGAAGTGGTCGAGATCCAGCCGCGCGACCGCAGGCGTTTCAAGAAGCTCATGGACGAATCGAAGAGCTTCGAAAGCCTGCCGATCCGCACGCGTCTCACCGACAACGAGGTCGCGCGGTTCGCCGTGAATCGCTATCGCTTTCCCGGCGTCGAGATCAAGGCGCGCCTCTTCCGGCAGTATCCGTACGCCGAGCTCGCGTCGCACGTCGTCGGCTACATCGGGCGCATCAACGACCGCGATCTTTCGCGCATCGACGAGTGGGCCGAGACCGCCAATTACAAGGGGTCCGACTACATCGGCAAGGTCGGCATCGAGCTCTCGTATGAACGGGAGCTGCACGGGACGACCGGAGTCGAGGAAGTGGAGGTCGATGCGGGCGGGCGCGCCGTGCGCACGCTGTCGCGCGTCGCTCCGACGTCGGGCAACGATCTTTTCCTCACGCTCGACATCAAGCTCCAGGAAGTGGCCGAAGCCGCGTTCGGAACGCGCCGCGGCGCGCTGGTGGCGCTCGATCCTTCATCGGGCGAAGTTCTCGCGATGGTGTCGAAGCCCGGCTTCGATCCGAACCTGTTCGTCGACGGCATCGATTCTGCGAACTGGGAAATGCTGAACGATTCGCCGGACAAGCCGCTGCTCAACCGGCCGCTGCGCGGCGCATATCCGCCGGGCTCGACCATCAAGCCGTTCCTCGCGCTTTCCGCGCTCAATTCGGGCAAGCGCACGCCGGCGCAAACGATCTTCGACCCGGGGTTCTTCCAGCTGCCGGGCCAGGCGCACCGCTTCCGCGACGACAAGCCGGGCGGCCACGGCACCGTCGACATGTACAAGTCGATCGTCGTCTCGTGCGACACGTACTACTACATTCTCGCGAGCGAGACCGACATCGACGACACGGCGCGCTTCATGTCGCAGCTCGGCTTCGGCAGGAAGACGGGCATCGACATCGAAGGCGAGCTTCCCGGCGTGCTGCCGTCGCGCGAATGGAAACGGCAGCGCTTCTCGGGCAAGGAATTCCGCGAAGAGCACCGCAAGTGGTACCTCGGCGACAGCATCTCCGCCGGCATCGGCCAGGGCTACAACGCCTTCACGCCCGTCCAGCTCGCCCACGCGATCGCGATGATCGCGAACGACGGCGTCTCGCGTCCGCCGCACCTCGTGCGCGCCATCCGCCGCACGGGCTCCGACGAGCAGCGCCTCGTCCCGGAGCTGCCGGCGCAGACGCTTGCCGTCAAGCCCGAGCACCTCGCCGTGATCAAGAATGCTCTTGCCGGCGTGCCGAAGGAGGGAACGAGCGCAGCGGCGTTCCTCAAGACGACGTACGTGAGCGCAGGCAAGACAGGCACGGCGCAGCTCTATTCGCTCAAGGGCGACAAATACGTCGCGGGGCAGGTCGACGAGCGGCTGCGCGATCACGCGTGGTACATCGCGTACGCGCCCGCCGATCATCCGAAGATCGCGCTCGCCGTCCTCGTCGAGAACGGCGGGTTCGGCGCGCAGGCGGCCGCTCCGGTCGCGCGCCAGGTGTTCGACTACGTGCTCGCCGGCGAGAAGAAGCCGGGACCGGCGCCGGCATTCCCGGTTCCCGGATCGGAAGACGAGAGCGACTAGGGCCTCGCTACTCCATGGGTCAATTTCTCGCGCGCGTGTGGGAACTCCTGTCGCGGCGCGTCGACAGCTTTCTGTTCGGCGTCGCGCTGACGATCGCGGGCGTCGGACTCATCACGTTGTTCTCGGCGGCCGACCAGAGCCTGGCCAGGGTCTGGAGCCAGGTCGTGAGCCTTGCGGTCGCGCTGATGCTGATGTGGATCGTCGCCAACATCCCTCCGCAGACGATTGCGCGCGCGGCGCTTCCGCTCTACGCGGTCGGCATCGTCCTGCTCGTTGCGGTGGCGCTCTTCGGCGTCACGGTCAACGGCTCGCGGCGCTGGCTCAATCTCGGAATCGGACGCTTCCAGCCGTCGGAGCTCATGAAAGTGGCGGTTCCGCTCATGCTCGCGTGGTATTTCCAGAAGTTCGAAGGACGGATCGGCTGGAAAGATTTCGTGCTCGCCGGAATTCTGATCGCCGTGCCGGTTTATCTCATCAAGCGGCAGCCCGACCTCGGCACCGCGCTGCTGATTGCGGCATCGGGGTTCTACGTGCTCTATTTCGCCGGGCTCTCGTGGAAAGTCATTGCCGGCCTCGTGGCGGCGGCGGCCGCAGCAGCGCCGCTCATCTGGCCGCACCTGCACGACTATCAGCGCGAGCGCATCCTGACGTTCATCGATCCGACGCGCGATCCCTTGGGCGCCGGCTATCACTCCTCGCAGGCGTCGATCGCGCTGGGATCGGGCGGCGTCGTCGGGAAGGGCTGGCTCAACGGAACGCAGACGCACCTCGACTTCCTGCCCGAGCGGCACACCGACTTCATCTTCGCCGTGTTCGGCGAGGAGTTCGGCCTGATCGGCAATGCCGTGCTGCTCGTCCTCTACCTGATGCTGATCGGGCGTGGAATGATGATCACCGCGGGTGCATCGACGCTGTTCACGCGCCTTATCGCCGGCGCGATCACGCTGATGTTCTTCACCTACGCGTTCGTCAACATGGGAATGGTGAGCGGCGTGCTGCCGGTCGTCGGCGTGCCGCTGCCGCTCGTGTCCTATGGCGGCACGGCGCTCACGTCACTCTTCATCGGGCTCGGCATCCTGATGAGCGTACAAGCGCACCGCAAGCTCATCACCACGTAGAACCCGATCTCGAGATGGGCTGCGCGGGCCGATTTTGCGATCGGGTTTTGGGTGGCTAGGGATCCTCGGCGAGCCTCGCCGCGGCAAGCCCGGCGTCGGAGCGGGTCGGGGGCTGCCTGATCGCGATCAGGTCCTTGACGCGCTCGAGCGCCGTTTGCGTCGCGGGACGAAGCTCGAGATCGCTCGCGCCGAGCGGTGTGGTGCGCGCGCCCCAGCGCACGAGATGCGAGGACCACGTGAGCCCCGCGCCGAACGCCGGCATCAGGATAAGCGCGTGCGGCTCGACGCGGCCTTCTTCGAGCGCCTCGACGAGCGCCACCGGAATCGTCGCCGACGACATGTTGCCGTAGCGCGCCACGGTGACGTAGACGCGCTCCATCGGCGCGCCGACGCGCTTCGCCATCGACTCGATGATCCGCAGGTTGGCCTGGTGCGGAATCACGAGGCCGATCTGGTCGATCGTGTGGCCGGTCTTCGCGAGCACCTCCTGCGACGCCTGCGTCATCGCCACCACCGCGCGCTTGAAGATCTCCTGGCCGTCGAAGTTCCACGACGTGTCGCCCAGCATCACGCCGTGGTGCGAGTACGTCGTTCCCATCCCGCGCACGCGCAGGATGTTGCGGACATCGGCGCTGCATCCGAGCTTCTCGCCGATCAGGCCTTCCTCGCGGTCGGTGGATTCGAGCACCACTGCGGCGGCGCCGTCGCCGAACAGCACGGCGACGCCCCGATTCGACCAATCCATGAACTGCGAGATGAGCTCGACGCCGATGACGACGGCGTTGCGCACGACCCCGGTGCGAATCATCGCCGTTGCCGTCGACAGCGCGTACATGAAGCTCGTGCACGCGGTGTTGACGTCCATCGACGCGGCATTGAGCGCGCCGAGCCGATACTGGACGCCGGACGCGGAGTTCGGCACCGTCTCGTCGTTCGAGCAGCTGCCGTAGATGATGAGGTCGACGTCGGTCGCTGCGAGTCCCGCGCAGGCGAGCGCCCGTGCGGCGGCGACGTGCGAGAGCTCGATTCCCGTTGCGTGCGAGACGCGGCGCTCCCGGATTCCGGTGCGCGACATGATCCACGCGTCGTCCGTCTCCATGATCGACGCGAGATCGGCGTTGGTGAGGACGGCGGGGGGCATGCATTTGCCCCAACCTGTGATGGCGGCGTGAGTCACTACGGCGAAGCGTACGCCTTTGCGCGCTCCCCGTCACCCGCCGCCTGCTCCATGATCGCGCGCCGATCTCCATCGGCGCCATGCCAATGCGTAAAGCGGGACGTTGACGACGAGAACGACGAGACCGAGCAAAAGCTGCACGCGCGGCGTCAGGCCCGCGGGATAAATGAGCGGAATAAGATAATGCTCGATGAACCCGCCCCCGTAGCCCGCGGCGCCCGCCGATCGCCTGAGCGCGTTCTCGAGCGGCGTGAGCGGGCAAATGGTTCCCGTGAGCTCGACGAACGCGCCCCATGCCGCCGAGGGCAGGTGCAATGCCGCCCAGACGGGGCGATGGAGCACGAGCATCCCGCCGACGAGCACGAATACGACGAACGCGAGGTGCAGGAGGAGAACCGCATCGGCGGCGAAGCGTGCAACCACGAGCGGCAAAGGCGCGAGCCTGAAGCGCGGCGTGGTTAGCGCTCACGCTCGCCGCGGACCTTGAGGCGCCTGGCAAGGTCGGCAAACGGGCGGTGCGTGGCGCCGGGCGTCGTTTCGTCGCCGCCGCCGTGTCCGGCCGCGGCTTCGAGCTCCCGCGAATGCTCGTTGTCGTGGCAGTAGACGCAAAGGAGCTCCCAATTGCTCCCGTCCGCCGGGTTGTTGTGATGATCGTGATCGCGGTGATGGACCGTGAGCTGATGGACATTCGTGCGATCGAACTCGCGCGCGCACCGGCCGCAGATCCAGGGAAAGAGCTTGAGCGCCTGCTCGCGGTAGCCTTTCGCGCGCTCGTCGCTCGCGCGTCGCGCTTCGGCGACGATCCGATCGAGCCGCGCTTCGTCCGGCTTTCCGTCGCGGGTCGGCATCTTCTGCTCCAGGCCTACGCCTCCACCCGGGCGTAGGTGATGACGTGATGCGCGACGAGAATGCCGTCGGCGCACGTGCACTCCGCAGTGCCGTACATCGTTCGTCTTCCCGGCTTCAGGATGCGCGCAATGCATACGATGTCCTCCTCGCGCGCGCTCTTGAGGAATGCCGTCTTCATGTCGGACGTGACCCAGCGCTCCTCGACGCCGCGCAGCGTCATGATCGCGAGCCACACCGCGACGTCGGCCGCGCCCATCAACGTCATCCCGCTGACGATCCCGCCCGGTCGCTCGAGGGCGGGCACGAACGGCACGCGGAGCGTGCACGAGCCGGGCGACGCCGATTCGACGCGAAACGCGTAGGCCTTGAGAAACGGCGTCTCCGCGAGGACCTGGTTGAGATCGGAAAGGGTCGGCGTCGGCTCCGTCGTCGCGTGCATGGCGTTACCTGACCCTGCGTCGCGACGGCGCTATTCGGCGGTGGTCGGATCGATCATCCGCTTGACGGCCGAGATGCGGTTCGCCGGAAAGCCGCCCTGGGCCGCGTGCTCGCGCACCGCCGCTTCATCGGGCGCGATGTACACGCAATAGAGCTTGTCGTTCGTGACGAAGCTTTCCACCCACTGAATCGACGGGCCCATTTTCGCCAGGATCTCGCACGATTTTTTCGAGATGCTGCGGATGGATTCGGGGGGCAGCCGGCCGACGCCGGGTAGCTCGCGTTCGATGACGAATTTCGGCATGGGGTGGATTCCTGTTCGCTCGGTGCGCGCGCGAACTGCGCGGAGGGCGCTCACCGCCGGCCCATCATCCTACAGCCTGACGATCGGCACAAGCGCCGTCACGGCCATCGTCATCGTGGCAAATGCGTCATTCGACGACCGTGCGCTCGATGCGCCGGTCGGGGATGAGCCACATCGCTGCCACCCCCGCGTAGAGAGCGACCGCGACCCAGCGGTTGACGAACGACAGCGGAATCGCGACGGCGTAGATGACGACGGAGATCTTGCCCTTGAAATCGCTGCCGATGGCCTCCGCGATCTTCGATTTTCCGCCGTCGTGACGAATCAGCGCCCGGCTCAGGATGTAATACGAGATCGCCGACAGGAGCAGCACGGCGCCGTACATCGCAACGGGCAGCGATGCGAAGTGGTTCTCGCCCATCCACCCCGTGACGAACGGAACGAGCGACAGCCAGAACAAAAGATTGAGGTTGGCCCAAAGGACGGCGCCGTTGACCGTTCCCGCCGCATGCAGCATGTGGTGATGGTTGTTCCAGTAGATCGCGACATAGATGAAGCTGAGCGCATAGCTCACGAAGACGGGGATCACCGGCTCGAGCGCCGCGAGCTCGATGCCGTGAGGCACTTTCATTTCGAGCACCATGATCGTGATGATCACGGCGATGACGCCGTCGCTGAACGCCTCGAGGCGCGCCTTGCCCATCGTCAGAGGGTCCGCGCGAAGAGCAGCGACTTTCCGCCGTCGCGCGGAAGGTCGAGCGCCTCTTCGAGCGTCATTCCGAGCCGCGTGAGGAGCTGGATCGACTTCTCGTTGCGCGGCGCCGTGATCGCGACGAGCCTGCGGATCGAGTGGGAACGCCGCGCGTAGGCCATCACGGCGAGCGCCGCCTCGTAGGCAAAGCCCCTGCCCCTGTACTCCGGCATGAACGCAAACCCGATGTCGACGTCGGCCAGAGATTCACGCTTGATGAGCCCGCAGATTCCGATCGGAACGAAGCCGTCGCGGAGCTCGACGAGGTACAGTCCGAAGCCGAGCCGTGCGTACATGTCGATCGGCCCCTGCGCGAGGTACGCGCGCGCGTCGTCTTCGGTGCGAACACCCTTGTCGCCGATGAACTCGAGCCAGGACGGGTCGTTGACGAGCTTCAGGATGAACGGGGCGTCATCGAGCACGAGCCGGCGAAGGCGCAACCGATCCGTGGCGAGGATCGCCGTCGCTGCCGGTTTGCGACCGGCTTCGACGCGGCTCAAGGCTTGACGAACTTCAATACGAACTCGTCCTTCGGCATCGGGGGATCGGGTTCCAGCTTGTCGCGCGGGTCCGCCGGATTGCGCAGAAAATCCCCTTCGGCGGCGAGCTTGAATCCCGCCACTTCCACTTCCTTGCGCAGGAACGACTCCTCGATCCGGTGCAGCGTTCCCGACTCCGAGATGCCGGTGCCCGGCCTGCCCGAATGATCGGCGATGACGAACATGCCACCCGGCTTGAGCGCCGCGTACACGGCCTTGTTCACCTGCGCGCGATCGACGCCCATGTGGCCGAAATCGTGATAGTTGAACATCAGCGTCACGAGGTCGACGCCGTTCGACGCGATCGCGGCCGGGAACGGGTCTTCGAACCTCTGCACGACGGCGAAGATGTTGCCGGCAGCCGGATTCTTCGCGCGCTCGGCGAGGCGGGCCTGGGCAGCGGGGCTGGCGCTCTGGCCGTAGACGCGCCCGGTCGGGCCGACGGCGCGGGCAATGAGCTCGGTCGTGTAGCCGCCGCCGGTGCTCAAGTCGACGGCGGTCATTCCCGGAACGATGCCGATGAACGCCAGCATCTCCGCCGGCTTGCGCCGGACATCGTTCTTGCGGTCGGCTTCGCTGCGATCGGGGCTCGCGACGATCTCCTTGATTCGCTCAGGGGAGAGCTTCGCACCGGACGCCGGCGCTTGTGCGGGGGCTTCGATGGCGAAGGAGGCAAGGAACACCAAAGCGGCTGCGATTAGAGATCCGCGTCGCGATGGAAAGGCTCCGCAGGCGGTGTGAAGGTTCATCGAAATCCCTGTCGTGAAATGAATGGGATCAGGCAGCAGATCGATGGAATCAGATGTGAATCTGTCTTCCGCCGCCGAACGCCCAGTTCTCCCATGCCGTCTCCTTGAAGACGACCATGATGTTGTCGGGGTGCAGCCCCGGCGACGTCTTCATTGCCGCCACGAGCTCGGCGAGGATCTTCCGCTTCACCTTCACGCTTCGTCCTACCGACAGCAGGATCTCGATGAGCACGAAATCGCCGGTGCGCGAAACGGCAAGGTCCGGATACTCGCCGTCGAAGCGAAAGTCGTCGGGTCCGAGCTCCAGGACGCGTTGGAACCGGTCCTTTTCGGGAACGCCGGAAGCGACGAGCGCGTTGTGCACGGCGGTCAGGACCGCCGTCTTGAATTCCTTCGACTTGCCGGAACGCACCGTCAACGTGACGAGCGGCATGAATCCTCCTTGTCAGGTCGTTTGGCCGGGCGCCACCACGACGGCGGTACCGTAGCACAGCACCTCCGTGACGCCGCTCATGATCTCGGTTGCATCGTAGCGGACGCCGATCACGGCGTTCGCGCCGAGCTCATCCGCGTGCTCGAGCATCAAGCCGAAGGCTTCGGCGCGCGTCTTTTCGCACAGGCTGCTGAAGAGCGAGATGTTGCCGCCGACAAGGGTCTGCAGCGAGCCGCCGATCGTGCCGAAGATCGATCTCGACCGGACCGTGATGCCGCGAACGACGCCGAGGCTCTTCACGATTCGGTGGCCGTCGATGGTGAATGCCGTGGTCGTGTACGCAGCGTTCATGTGGCCTCACGGTGTCTTCGGGCAATCGCAGACTTCGTTGCCTCTGTCGAAAATGATCTTCCACGTTCCCGGCGCCTCCAGCCGCCAGATCGACGTGAAGGTCGCGAAGATCCTGCCTTGCGGGTCGCGAACCGGCCCCGACGAAAGCGCGAGCGTACCCGAATCGAGCACTTCGACGGTTTCGGGCGCCCACGAGAACGGCGCCGCGGGCCCTTCGTAGAATTTCTTCCAGAAGTCGGCCACGGCCTCTTTGCCGTGCAGCGGCGCCTTCGATGTGAAGAAGATCGTCTCGTCGGCGAGAAACGACGTGAACGCGGTGTGGTCGCGGTCGGCCATCGTCCTCGCGAACGCGCGCTCGGTGTCGGCGACCTGCTGTCTCAAGTCAGCGGCCGACGGCTTCGGCGTCATGGCCGTGCAGGCTTCGAGTGCCGCAGCGAAGAGCGCGGCGGCAGCGAATGCGATTCGCATGGCGGATCGTCCCTCTCGTTCGGTTCCCCGGGGCTTGCGGCGGTCGACATCATCGCATCATTGCCGCGCGGCATCGAGTACCATCAGCGTCTCGTCCGGGTCGACGCCGTGGAGGGCGCAGAGCTCCGGTCCCGCGCGCGCGAAGCCGAGCCGCTCGAGCAGACGCAGCGAGCGGAAATTCCGCTGTTTCGCAACGGCATGCAGCCTCGTGACGCCGTACTGCTCGATGAGCTCGCCGATCATCAGCCGGGCAGCGCGACCCGCGAGTCCGCGACCCCAGTGCGCGCTCGCCAGCTCGTATGCGATGGCCGCGCTGCCATCGCCATGGACGGTCGCCTGGACGTAGCCGACGAGGCCGACGTCCTCCATCCGAATCACCCAGTTGAGCCACTGCTCGCGGCCATCGGCGGAGCGCCGGCTTTCGAGCCTCGCGTACCGCGAGCGCAGCGCATCGGCCGAGGCCGGCGGCGCGTTCTCGTACTCGTAGATCGCCGGATCGGACAGCACCGCGAACATCTCTTCGGCATGCGCCGCCATTTGCGGGTCGAGCGTCAGCGGCCCGGAACGAAGCGTGCGCACGGGCTCAGCGCGCTTTCGCCACTCTATCTAGCCGGTCCGGCACTTGAGCGGCAGGTAGCGCGACGGCACGTTGGTGCTGTTCGTTCCCTTGACCGTCATCTTGGGCGGCGCGCCGGCGTAACCGCACACCCATGTGATCGGAACGACGGGCGCGTCGTCGACGACCGCCGGGCGGAGCGTCAGGATCTTGCCCTTGAGGTTGTCGTTCGCGCGATTGCCGAACGTGATGTCGATGGCGCCGGCGTGCACCGCGACCGAGCTCACGACATAGTTGACGATCTTGTCCGCTGCCGGCAATTCGGCCTGCGCATTGTCATCAGGCAGCGGCTGCGACGCTGCCCAGGCCTTTGCGATGGGCGCCTTGGCGACGTCCGCAAGAGGCAGCGCTTCGACGACCTGGTCCCGGATGATCTTCTCGAGATAGCCCGGCACTGCAAGCGTGGCCATGATCGCGACGATCGCGATGACGATCATCGCCTCGATGAGGCTGAAGCCCCGGCGCATGCTACTTCGCCGAGCGGATGCGCTTGACGACTTCGTCGGCGAGCTCATTGGGAACGGGGATCGTCAGATGATATTGCTCGATCTTCCAGGCGCCGCCGACGCGCCGCACGACACCCGTGCCGCGGCAACGGCCGAGCGACGCGTTGTCCAGCAACTCATCGAACGACGCATGACGGTCGTCCCCGGATACGTTGACGTGCCGTTCGACGACGACGTAAGTCCAGCCGCGCCCTTTGTCGAAGTGCGGCTTCGCGTAGGCCTTGAACTCGTCGACCGTCCAGCGCTCGCCCGCGTCGGTCCCGATGAAGATGCCGTCCGGCGCGAAGAGGCCGAAGTACTCGTCGAACTTCGCGTTCGACGCCGCGCGATGGAAGGCGTCGAGCAGCGCGTTGATCTCGACGCTCGACTTGCTTGCGTGCGCCGACGCGACCGCCAGCAGCGGCAACGAGAGAAGCGCGCGACGCAAACGGTTCATGCCGGAATTATCGCCGTTCCGGAGGCAAGCCTCCGATCGCTGTCCGAAGCCTCGCGTGAGCCGCGGGGTCGACCGGGCGGTGTCGAACCTTTGTGCTCGGCGGATCCTTGCCGAGATAGTTGTCGCCTTTCCAGTTGCGGCTCGGCCGGATCGGGCGCGGAACGAACCCGCCGCCGCAGTTCGGGCAGACGTTCGCAAGCACGCGCTCGACGCAGGTCGCGCAGAAAGTGCATTCGTACGAGCAAATCCGCGCGTCCATCGATTCGGGCGGCAGCGCGACGTTGCAGTGCTCGCAGGTGGGTCGCAGTTCCAGCATCTCGCTTCTTCCAAGGGCCTTTCGGATTTCGCGGCCTAGCCGCGCAGCTCGACTTCGCCTTCGATCTCGACGGGGATGTCGAATGGCAGCTCCGCGAGTCCCACGGCGCTCCGCGAGTGCGCGCCGGCTTCCGGACCGTAGAGCTCGAGGATCAGATCGGAGAATCCGTTGATGACGAGCGGCTGGCGATTGAAACCGGGCGCGGAGTTGACCATTCCGAGAACGCGCCCCCAAACCGCGATGCGATCGAGATCACCGAGCGCACGCTGCAGGCTGCCGAGGATCGCGAGTGCCGTGAGCTTGGCAGCCGCGTATCCCTCTTCGAGGCTCACTTCGCGGCCGACCTTGCCTGTCGTCACGAGCGAGCCGTCGGGGTTCTGCGGACCGTGGCCGGAAATGAGCGCGCGCCGTCCGATCACGTGCACGAATCGAAACGGCAGCACGACGCCGGGCGGAGGCGTCAATGGCGGCGGCAGCGTCAAGCCGAGCGAGCGCAGGCGATCTTCGATACGCGACATGGGTTCTCCTTTCGAGGTGCTTCACGACGCCGGCGGCGCGGGCTCTCCATCCGTATTCTGCCAGCAGAACGGGACCCGCTCATGGCGGTGCTTGCGCGCCCTCGAGCCCGATTCCGAAGGCCTCATTTCATTCCCGCGCCGACCGTCTGGCGCACGGGAATGCCGGCGGGATCGAAGCCCTCGAGGCAGAACACGTTGACGCCGAAATGATCGGGCGTCACGCGCTTGCGGTGGAAGGGATAGATTCCGCACGTGCGGCAGAAGTAGTGACGCGCGGTCATCGTGTGGAAGCGATATTCCGTCAGCGAATCCTCGCCCGACAATAGACGGAATCGGTCTTCGTGCACCTTGACCATCAACGCATTCCTGCGCCTGCAGATCGAGCAGTCGCAGGTCGTGAGCTCGGGGAAATCCGTCTCGATCTCGAACGTCACGGCGCCGCAGTGGCAGCTCCCGCGGTATGCTTTCATCGGCCGGGGCACGAGCGGTCCTAGAACTTCACGAGCTGCGCCGGATCGTAGAAGAACGTTTCCTGCTGGACGCGATCCCCGTTCCAGCGCTGATACGCGACCTCCTCCAGCCGGCTCCTTTTCCCATCGAGCCATTCGAAGCTGAAAATCCAGCGAATGACGACGTAATCGCCATTGACGAACACCGGCCGAACGCAAGTCGAGCTGACCGTCTTCGCCTTGGCCAGGATGCGCCGCTCGTTCGCGACGAGCCGGTCGCGCCCCACCCGCGGCTCTCCCTGATTTTCCTGCATCGATGCATCGGGCGCGTAGAACTCCTCGATCGCGTCGGCGTGGGCGTTCGACTCGACCAGAGCGATGAACCGTTCCAGCGTTTCGGCGGTGGGCATTGGCGGGCCCGATCAGCGTGTCAGCATGGAGAACAGGCGAGCGGACGTCACGATTGCCGCTGCGTCGCGTATCGTTGCGCTGCACGCTCGCGCGCCTTCGCGGCTTCGACCTCGCGGTAGCGCGGCGGCGCTTTCGTCTCGAGCGAGGATAGGAGCCTGGCCGAGACAGCGGCAATCTCGTCGACGGCTGCGACGAAGGCCGCTTCGTTCGACCTCGAAGGCTTGCTGAAGCCGCTGATCTTCCGCACGAACTGCAGCGAGGCCGCGCGGATCTCCTCGTCGGTGACGGGCGGCGCGAAGTTGAACAGCATCCTGATGTTTCGGCACATGATGGAAGTCCGTGGTGTTGCGACAGTTAACCGATGCTGGCGCCGCTTTCGGCGAGCAGCGACTTCAGGATCGATCGATGGCAGCGGGATTCGTCTTCGCAATAGCATCCGACCGAGAAGTTCGCGTGATGCGACAAGGCGGCGAGAATCGCGATGACTCGCCGGTTCTCCGGTTTCGCCATCTCGGTGCGATATTTTCTCGCGAACGCCGACCATTGCGCGGGGCTCGCCGCCGCCTGAGCCGCTTTCACCGAGTCCGCGCTCGGCGCAAGGTTCGGCAGCCAGACGTCGTACCAGTTCCCCGTTGCGTACTCGGTTTTGGGAACGCCTCGCGGCGGCCGGCGCACCGTGCCGATGCGCAAGCCCTCGTTCTTCGCCCGGGGTTCGCCGAGGCGCACGACGCGGATCGTCATCGAGGAGAGAGCGAGCGGTACATCACATAGGCGGCGACATAGCCCTTCTCCGCATGGCGGAACGCGCCCGGCAGCGTCCCGACGATCTCGAATCCCAGCCGTTGCCAAAGTCGCACCGCGGCCTCGTTGGTGGAGACGACGAAGTTGAACTGCATCGCGCGAAATCCCAGCCGCTGCGCTTCGGCGAGGCAATGCTCGCCCATCGCTTGTCCCACGCCTAGCCCGCGCGCGTCGGGCGCGACCATGAATGCGGCGTTGGCGACGTGCGAGCCGAGACCCGGCTGATTCGCCCTGACGATGTAGGTGCCCACGACCGTTCCATCGCGTTCCGCGACATGGCAGTGGTTCGCGGGCTGCATCCAATAGCCGAGCGCTTCGTCTTGCGAAATGCCTGGATCGAACGCATACGTATCACCCGAGGCGACGACCGCCCGGAAGATTGCCCAGACGGCATCGCGGTCCGCCTCGACCGCTCCGCGCAGCGTCAGCCCGCCTGCCGGTGCAGGTACTTCTCGGCGCACTTGATGATTTCGAAATTGCTCGGGAATTCGAGGCAATTGCGGGCGTCGGCGTCGACGATCGTGGTGCGCGGCCGCGCCGGCGGCTTCATGTCCAGCTTCGGCGCCGTTGCCTGGGCCGGCGTTGCCTGCGGCGCCATTGCCGGCGTCGGCGTCGGCGTTGCCTTGGGCGGCGGCGCGGCGGCGGGCCGCGCCGGCGCGACGGGCGCGGGCACCTGGGCGGAAGCGGTGCAAAGGACGAA